>Ga0181612_169590_pt1 | contig 13952 bp, 7 predicted proteins | sample HoacroProtozoa21_FD_119630 | JGI IMG/M metagenome (GOLD analysis project Ga0181612, IMG submission 119630) | Hoatzin crop microbial communities from Cojedes, Venezuel. Combined Assembly of Gp0051906, Gp0051904, Gp0051908
AATTGCAAAGCAAGCTCGTTACATAACCTGTCCCAGGACAATTATATTTATCTCGTCAAGGTTCACAGTACGGGTAGGTTGCTGACCAAGGTAATGCAAATACCTTGTGCGGGATGGAAGCTCTCTGATCTGTTCAAAACACCAAACCTGTGCCCTATCCCAGTTTTTGGACTACCTGTGCCTTTTTGGAAGAATATATTAGAGTAGTACCTCCCAGAGGTCTCTCCAGCATGGAGGGAGGGACCGAGGAAAGATGGGTTCACTCTCTACAAGCACTCAAACTGAGGCATAGAAATTAAATTACTTGCTCCTAATTAGCAAGGAAGTCTCTGGCATAAAGAGCATCTCACTAATTCTCCTTTACTTTGTTATACACAGGAAAGGGAATTGTTCAAGGTGCAGTAAAATGTCTGCATTAAAAGCATGTACAAATAAGTAGGAGCGCAGTCCAGCCTTGACTTAGCTTTCACAGCCAGGTTTATACCCTGGGAAGAGGTCACAGAGTTCAAGAGCAGAAGAGAGAAGGAGGTCATCTTGCCCGACTTCTTACATGTCACAGGCTGCCACATCCCCTGCTCCGTGCCCTGCATGGATGCCACTGCCTGAGTTTAGCCCCATCAGGAATCTTTCTAGAAAAGTGGTCTGAAGAACCAAAAGGTAGGGAGTCCAATAGTCTCTTTGGTAGCTTGTTCTGGGAATTAATCATTCATACTTGTAAAAACACATGGATAATTTATTGCTAATTTGAGGACGCTGCTTCAGGTTGCCGTCATCCATTCACATTACTCATTTCCCAGCTGGCTAAAAGAGCCTTTCCCAAGCTGGTATCTGCATCTTGTACCACTACTTGTGTTACACGTGTGCTAAAATCCCCATCTATTTTTCACGTGGACCAAAAAGACTGTGCTCCGACTAGCAGATATCTTGCCCAGCCCTCAGGTAAGACTATTGCTGTACCCTGCATTCTCATCCAATTTTAAAACAATTTTTTGAAGTGCTGACCGTGATGTGGTTGATGTTACTACACGAGTCTCCCCGTATGTATAGATACTATAAACACTAAGTCTGCCTTGACTCCCTTATGCGTGTGTGCTCAAGGATCACATCAGACATTTTGCCCTGCCATTGGGCTAAGGACTATGTTCTGAGGTTGTCCATTAAGATGTTTGAAGTCTTTCCTAAGTCCCTATTTTTTTCCTAAGTGGCCTTCACCATTTCTGTAGATATACGTAGATACTTGTTCCCCGTTTTGATGTTCATAATTTTGCATTTGGCTGTATTAAAGCACTCTTTGTTAGGTCTGAACTCCACTTTTTAGGCAATTCAGATTGCCTTTTCTGTAGCACCGTGAGAGGTCACTGAGGCATCCAGTATTTTTCCTGCAAGACCAAGAAGCAAAGATTAGCAGAAGTGGGCTGAGCCCTGATCTGGCACTGGAATCTCACTAGAAATATTCTATTTAGTGTGATTCTGCATCAACAGCTTTTGATACATCAGTTCTTAGCCACTTGATATGTGCTTAAGCAAGAATGTAAAACACTTCATTTTTGATCATATTATGTTAGAATATTAAGCTGAACACCCTTCAGGGTCTATTATGCTTATATAGTTACTTTACTAACCAAGCAGGCAGTCTTGCATAAAGAAAGCAAGCCAAGCTTACCTGACAAGACCTGTCTCCAATAAAAATATCATTGGCTGCCATTAATAATATTCCTGTTCTTTATTACTTGAATTCCCATATCAGCTTCTGTATTGTTTTACTGGAAGTAAGGTCAAGCAAGCTACCCTGCTGTTATCAGAATTATCCTTTTTGTGCTGTTAGGACTTTGGCAAGAAATGAACATGCTTTCAGTCTTGGCAAATTTCTCCAATATCCCCAAATTTATTAAAAATGAACATCATTGGGCCAGACAATTTCTCAGCCAATTTTTAAAAATTTGGAGGGGGATGCATAGCTGCAGGTTATACAAGGTCTAAAGCTGTTATCCCTGAAGTAGGTGCTGTCAAACATTCTCTTAATTACAGATGGACTGGAAAAGAATTAATCTTCCTCACAAGATATACATACATCATCTTGCTTCTTTCCAGACATAAGCCAGAAACATTCACTGAACATTTCAGCCACCTATGTATTTCTCACCAATAGTTTTAGCACCTCCAACCTTTGCTGGGCCTACAATATTGCTGCATTTTTTTTCCTTATGTAAATTAAAAACTCCTTCAGAACAACATTTGCTTGCCAAGAGTAGATTTTCTTTTAGCCTTTGCTGCTAATTTCCATACTTCATGACGTATAAATATCAACAGATGTCTAGCTTCCTTTTTCTAATCCTTTTTTCCAATATAGTCACACGCTTTATTTGAATATGTAAGTACTCTATACGGGGTGCCCACATATGTGTCCATAGATATGTATACGTACATAGCCCCATATACAGACAGATAAGTGTAGACAAATATACACCTATTTAAACACGAGTATGCACCCATGTAAGCACGTTTCTATGTTCTATCTTCTTTTGCCACATGTGTTCTCTTAAAAACATTTTGCCCATTTAGCAAACTCTTGCAAATCTTGCAGTCTTCATTCATACAGTTCTCTTCCCAATTGCTTTTATTAAGGGTTATCTTGGGCTTCGGGAAATTGGCCTTTTTGAAATAGCATGTATAAATATCACTTTTGGGACTGTCTTCTCTTCAACTATATTGAATGTAATCAGGTCACGATCACTTCTTCCTGAGACAACCTCTGATTTCGAGTCTAGTGGATAAATCCATTTTTATCCATTATCAGGCTGCCCAAAAGCATTCTTCCACACCAGGTTTAACACCATTTCTTTCACAGAAATAACATCAGGCATTTAAAGCTACTTTAGTGATGTTTCACAGGTAGCTAAATGAAATTACTTCAGCAAGTCTCCAAAACAAAGTTCCCCGTAATTACACGGCTCTCTTCCCACACGCAGTAGTAGCTCATCCTGCCTTCAGCTTCACCTCTACCCACTCCTGCTTGCTCCTGGGCTTTGGTAATCAGCACATTGCACTGAGTCTCTTAAGAACCTGCACTTCCCAGTTCGAAGTTCAGCAGATATAAGTCACTGGGTCATACACAAAGTCATTCCTCTCACACAATTTCTTTTATCTCCCTCAGCCTGCTTAAACAGCTTATACAATATTCTGACATACTGGTCCCTCCACATTGAAACCTGATGAGACAATTAAGTCAAATTTATCTTGATTATTGAGAAATTCCAGTTCCTTTTACTTATTACCCAGACTCCTAGCTTCAGCACATAAGCGTTTCCAAATGCATTCCTCTGGATCCTTTACCATGCTGATTTAATTTGTTCCTGACATGGTGAATTTGAACCACATTTACCTTCTTACCCCCCTTCTACGTGTTGTTAATTTAAATACAGTTGTGGCAGTTCCTAATAATCAAGGTTTTGTCCCTCCGCCACACCTGTCCAATCTCTCCGTCGTTTAGAACTAGGTATATCACAGGCCAGTAGACAGTGTTGCTCCGTGGTACTTACTCAGTCCAAAACCAGCAGAGATATTTTGTGTTGACCCGTGGGACGACCCCAGGCTGGCTGGGACCCTCGATCTGCAGTGGTATTCAAATAATCGCATTCAGCTTCGTTCTTTCTGCGTTGGAGTGTCCTGTTTTTGCAGGTGGCTTCGCCTGGTGGACAACAAGATGCCCACAAGACAGCAGTGTGCCCTGGTTGCCAAGAAGGCCAATGGCATTCTGTGATTCTATGTCTCATAGACTTGCGCTGCTTCGACGATCAAAACCACCCTTGCTGACTAGAAGACAGAACAACGATTTTTTTTCTTCATTTTTCAGAGAGAGGTGTGTGGGACTGCAAACTTTCAAAGCCTATGGTCTGTGGTCCAGGAGCTAAAAACAGCCACAAACTTCTTCACCATCTGGATGAAAAATTACAGCTTATCTTGCTACTGTTTCTTCCTCAGCAGTGAAGAAAAATAGTCACTTTTAATAGGGTTTATCTATTTAAATTTTTCTCTCCCTGTAACAGGAAAGAAGCTAAAAACGCGCAGTGGGATCACAGATTTAGACTAGCTACCAGATTTACAGCCCTGAGAAATGCTCACATAACTGAGTGATGTATCACTCAAATATGTAAAGGAGTTTTCTGTGGGGAGCTCTCCGACTCTGCCTCAGAGGAAGAGCTTTGCTTAAATAAGCGCAGAACAGCTTTGTTTTTGCAGCTTTATGGAGCTTGTGCCTTCAGGCTGCTGTAACCACGACCTGCCCAGCCCTGCCAGCGCTCCTCTCCCAGCTCCGTCAGAAGCTGCCGGCCTTTACTAATCACAGAGCGCTTCTGCTTTTTCAGGGAAGGGACATAGGACATCTGGGTTGTGCACAGCGAGGGTGATTCTTAAATGCTGTTTTTGTGGGACTAAATTACAATAATTCAGCTTCTGGCTTGCTTTGAAGTTCGTGCAGTTGTGCTATGACAGTTGTGGTTCCTTTTCTTACCAAAAATACAATGCAAGTTGTCCTGTAAAATAGCAATTCCTGCTTCTCTGCAGCAGCCCCCTTCCTGGCAGAGAACAGTGACATTGTTTTGCCATTTTAGATAACTCTTCCACCTCTCCTTATTTCTTTAAAACAGGGATTTGGAGACATTCTGTGCCAGTATCAAGAACTAGATTCAAGAATAGAACTCAAAATTTTAGATACATTTTGTTCAGAATAAATTGTTTTCAGAATATTTTAGAAGCAGATTCAGCTCAAGAGATCCAGAGAAAATAGTTAGGAAAAACTAGGTGTGTATGGTACAAAAAGGAAGAGGAAGGTGGAGGCAGGAAAACAGCAAGCAAGATAGAAGCAGGAGAGAGGGAACAGAAACTAGATGAAATCAGGATATAAAAGCTTATAAATCTCTTGATTTTAATGTAAAAAAAAAAAATACCAAGTCCAAAAATATGACACCTTCCTGGGAATGACCACACTGTTAAGAAATTTGCCTTTTGGGGCAAAAGGGGTGGATATGCTCCTCGGCATTATGCCGGCCTTACGCTCAAGGTATCTTTTCTTCTACGCCCATTTCAAGCAAGCGCTATTCCAAGCCATGCGTAGGCACACACACAAAACAACTTTGAAAATAGAAGTACATAGGCATTATTTCAGACAACAGGCTTCACGTGCAGATGGCTGCCTGTGAAACCTGGCTTGCTTTCCACACGTCAGCAGCGTGGCTATATATCTTTCTGAGTTACTGCGACAAGAGCGAGAATGGCTGGCTGGCTGGTTTACTGCAGTTTTTGATAGTGATTTTCAGCGATTAGGACTGTTTTGGAAAGACAAGTTTTAGAGTCTGCATTCAGAAGGTTCTTGAGATTAGAAAGTGACTTTAGCTACTCCGATATCTCCTTCAAAGATGACAGAGGTTGGAGGAAAAAGAGTCCTAAAGGAGAACTGAATTTGGTTTCTTCTCACGTTGTTCTTGCTTAGGGAGGGCTTGTTCAGAGGTCTGTCAGAGCCAACTTCATAGCGTGCATTTCAGCAACGGGAAAGGGCTGTGATCAAGGGAATAAAGATACTCCTGAGGGGGATACATCGGCACTGGCGAAGCATGTGACCTCTTGCGATAGAAAGAAATGGCATCAGCAGGCAATAAAACAGGCAAATTGTCTTTGGTTGTGCTTATACTAATTATTTGCTCTTTAACTTTTTTTTTCTTCTAATTTTTTGTTCCTCTTGTTGGCTTGCTAGTGTCCTAGGTTTGCCTTCTGGTCTCAGTCACTGGTCTCCCTGCCCCAGTGGGAAGTCGCTTCATTCAGCCAGTCTGGTAAATGTCGTGTAGTTGCTTTCACGGAAGAATTAATGACTGCTGCTAGTATTAATCCTTGTATTCTTGAAGACACTGTCTGGAGAAAGGAGAAGAATCACATTCATGTGACAAACTGCCACAACTCTAGCAACATCTAAAGAGAGGAGCTGCTTAGCTTAGCATTGACTGGGGTCTCTTATTTCATTTAAGAATACATTTCTCTTCCTTCTGACATTCACGTCTGCTTTTTACTAAGTAAAATTATGCTTTCTGTCAAACTTGGGTCACATCTACTGAACCCAGTGGTAAATGAGGAAGTGAAACTGTGAAAGATGTGTTCCTTATACGCTGCACAGAGGGGTAAAGTTAGTGCATCCCTCAGCATTTGTTATCTTTCCTTTGTGCTATTCACTAGTGGTACAGGAACCTTCCCAGGCCTCACTCTTTCGATCATTTAATTGTGTTGTAACTCCTTATGGTAGATTACTACAGAACAGTATGTCCAGGAAAGCAAGATCGATAGGGAGAGGCAGCACCTTTTGCTAGCCTTGCTGATATATTAGGAAAAATCAGATGCGCTGTCAGGTTCTGATGTCTTGCAGATGACACTGTGCTTGAAAATGTTTTATATCTGCTCTGGTGAATGATGTTAGCTCTGCTCCAAGCCTCACTTTCTCTGGCCATCGCAGCTACAATGCCACTGCTGGTAAAAAACGCACAAAGGATTGTTCTTTCCCCCTAGACTTCCATCAGTGAGAAAAATGGTTATTGTATATCCCTTAAGATGTTGGGAGGGAAGAAGCAACATTTCTATATCAGTGGGCAACGCTTTCTCTCTGTTGTATGGTCTTGTCCTTTGCTCAGCCCAATCGCTCCTGCTTCCTAGCCGTTGTGATATCTCAGTGCTGAAGGTGAGCAGGGAACCCTCACACTCACTTCTGGATTCGGCCCCATGCAACCCGCCGTCGGATCAACAGCTTCTGCTCTGTTTAGACCAACAATTCTGACACACATTTCACAACCATCAACTTCTGGTATCAGCTTTTATAGACATATATAATAGCTTCCCTTCCCCCAGCATCCATATACTGAGCTGCCAGATTTCACAGATGCCCTTTATTAAAGTTCTAATTTGCAAAGTCTCGTTAGATTAAGAATTAACTGCTAATTGAGAATTAAATCACCTGTCTGAAGCAACGCTACACTGCTATGCAAACTGTTTTCTAGGACTTTGAGAAGCCTTTTTAAGGCCGGGTTTACCCTAGGCAGTGCTTGGTTGTGAATCTGCAAACCCTTGACCCAAATTTCACGTTTTCCATTACAGGGAACTAAATGCCCAAATGGATTTTCGGAGGAATCTTTGTGCTCTAACTTCTGCACCTTGGATTGTATACCTTACATACTGAAGAGAAACAGAAGACACGAGAGAAATGAGAGGCCAGAGAAACGCCCAGGGTCAAACAGAAGGTAGGTGCCAGGGCAGAGCTGCCCCGTCTTGGCTCCGGCCATGTGCACCAGGTGCTGGTTGTGAGCTGCGGCCATCTCTCGCATTTTCTAACAGCAATTTACCATAGCTTCACAAGCTGGGTCCCTGTGCTTCTGTGGGGTGAGGAGATTTGAAAAGGAGAATACAGGTTTGTGTGTTTTTCGCACTGCAAGCTAGAAGAATAGAGTTTGTTCTTGGATTTGTATATATTCATGACAATTTTTCCAGGATGATGTAATATATTGAATGCGAATATTTACAGTAATGCACTTTCATAGTTCCCCTTAGACCAGGAAGCGGAAGAATGTTTAACAAATCTGGTCACTGGCTATGGCTGTTATTTTTCTCTAAGGGTTACCACAGTGAATTATAATGTGCATTTAAAGAGCTGCAGCTTCCCGTCTAAGTCAGGCTGGCATCCTGACTGCGCTGACCTCCTGTGCACACAAAAATCAATCGGTGTATATAGGCCGATATTTGCACTTAACCTAGATCCAGCTATGCTGCTGGAAGAGGAGCGTGACGCAGCTCAAAATGGCTTTGGCCAGTGCTGTGCCAAGCTCTATCAGCAAGCACATGCATATAGTGTCCTGATGTTTGGATCGGTGTGTTTCCAGCTATTCCAGAGCCAAGAAATGGTACAAAAAAATCACACACAAGCACATACCTACCAAGGCCAGTATTTGTGGTGTGGGCCAAATTTGACTTTAGAATGTGTAAATTAACAACAGATGAGCTAGCACATCTGCTAAATGTTTCTTTTTTTTTTTTAGAAAGTAAGCAATCAAAAATCTCAGTGTTGGATGCGTTCACCCTTCTTGTGCTTCGTTGGCTGCCCTGTGTGTGGACCTGTGAGTTTCACAGTCTGTCACAGTGACAGTAATGCACGGTGGCTTATTCTTGGAAGTACGAGTTTGTGTGAGCAGAGACTCTTTATTTCTTGGGCTTTCTTCAGTTTAAACATTCAAGTTTGCACAGTTTTTTGCTCAATTTGTATGTTCTGAAGGAAAAGAAGGTAACATCTGTGAATGATGTGTTCTTCTGCTGACCTTGTCTTCATCCCAAGTTGAGGAGCTTTTTGACGGATTGGCCACCATATTTCCGTGTTTGGATGTGACACAGCGAGTTAGGGCAGAGACGTAGCCCGGACCGAAGCCGTCCCCAGGTAGAGTCGTGTGTTTTCAGGCTGTAAGATTTCAAAAGCTGAAACAGATTCATCTCTGAGTCCTCCTTGGATGTCATTCTGTGGTAGCCTTATAAAAGTATGACTCAGAGCATCTAATTAATCCCTAAAGCATTTCGTTCTGTGACAGGTTTTGCAACAAATAGGCCTTCATACTAACGGTGAAATAATTTTGTTTCCAAAATGGCAGAACAAGTCCAGCTGTAACATTTTTGCTGGGACTGCAGCAACCTGTTTATCCGTGTGCTGAGGAAAAAAAATCCAGTAAAGATGGGCGTATTCCACTTTAAAGCAAGGAAAGAATTGCGAGATCCAAGAATACCTGTGCATAAACATAAAGTTTATTATAGACTTCCGTAGTTAAATTTATTCATGATTTTTTAAACAGGGAGAAGAGCTGGACGATCTGTTACCTTAATGATTACTTAATGGGAGAAGACTACTGAAGTTCTGGGACAGTGTTCACAGAGTTATCTACATTGCTTGAAGGTAAATATCCATATTGCTTTTAAAGTCTGATTCATTGAATATAAGAATGTCAGGGCAGCATCAGAATAAAGATTAATTTAGGTAATTTGCTGTCCAGGGCCAGTAGCAGATGCTTAGCAATGAGCACCAGCTTATGGTTTCATAATACGGCTTGAGCCAAGTTAGCAGCTCACTGCTGCCAGGAGGGAAAGGTCCTGCTCTTTCTTTCAGCTTCTGTACCCCCAGCTCGTGGATTCATGAACCCCAGCTTGCCTGTGCATTTCTGGTGCTTGTCCAGGTACACAGTAAGCCAATTCACTGAAATGGCAGAAAACTGGCTTGAGTAATAATAGAAAGAGTGCTTTTGTCTTTGGTGAGTTGAGCCAGCTTGCCTTATGACCAGTCCGGTTGCAGAGCCAGATGGAGGGGTCACGCACTTGGGATCCGTGGATGTGGGAGGAAAGAGAAGGGAAGGCTGGACAGGAGGAGGAATGAAGGAGAGAAGTAAGAAGAGGGGGTAGAGGCCTCCCAGTTGTGTCAGCAGTTGAGGCACTTAATTGTGTAAACCATCTACTTTTGCGTGTTTGACACCTGCTGGAAAATCCAGCTGATCTTCCCAGAGAAGCATTTACAGTGGGTGGAAGAGCTCCTTCCTGAATGGAAATAACTAATTTACAATTTATCGACAAGTCTGTACAGGGTTGTGGGGTTTTGAGGTTTTTTTCCTACATGTGCTTTACTTTACACTTGTTGTCCTTGAGTTTCATTGGCCATTTTATTGCTAGGTCTTTCAACATCTTGCAATGTAGGCTGCACTAGATCTTCATATCCAGAAATGGCTTTATCATCTGAAAACTTTGTCATGCCACTTTTTAGCCTTTTTTCATATTATTTGCTATATGTTGAAGAATACAGATTGCAGCACCGAACCTAGGAGGACTGTGACAACAACTGCCTTTCCACTGTGAAAACTGTCTATATATAGTTCAGTGCTCTCTTTCCTACTTTTCAAGCAATTTTGAGTCCTTGGGGGAAAGTTTCCTTCCACACTGAGAAGGCTGAAGGGCTTTCGATAAGGAGCACAGTTGGCACCTTTTTGGGAAGGTGACCAACTGACCACTTAAGCATTGGTTCTGTCCGTATGATGGATGACTTCCCTGAACAAAAGCCATGTTGATATATATATTATATTTACTATTTCTACTCTTCTTTGTTTCTATCTCTGCCTCTCACCGAGGCCAGGAATTTTTTCTGTGATTTTCACCAGAGGCAGGGAGCCCTTGTTAAAGATTGGTGCCATGCTGCCACCTTTCATTGCTCTAGCACTTTGTCCGTGCGAAGCTATAGATCACATGTCATGGCACTTCCATAGCTGAGGTGCTTCAAACTCTTGAATAAATACCTTCTGCTCTGGGCAGTTTTTCACTGTTTCATTTCTCAATTTGTTCCAAGTCATCCAGTATTGATTCGTTAAGTTGAGGCAGTTCTTTCTGGTGAAGAATGTCTCCGTTGTAGGAAATTCATGGCCACTTTTAGGGCCATTAGATGCTTCTGAAAATCTCTGAGGTTCTTTTGTAGCTTATCAATATGTCCAGTCACAAACATTAAATAGTCACTGTAGTAGGCAAAAAAAACCCCCACCCTATGAATGCTGATAGGTAGCAGATGATAATTGTTTGCCTCTGTGTGTGGGGGGGTGAATGTCTGAACATCTCAGCTGGAGGAAGATCTTGGAAACTGGGGAGATCAATAGAGGCAAACGCCAGGGGATGCCCAGGAACCTTGGCAGGTGAGACTGCGGACTGACAACTGCAAGCAGCCGCACAGCAGGAACCAGCCTGACCTTCCCGGCCAGGCGGGATCTTCCTCCCATCTGGGCAGGGTAGTGAAGACCTGGGGAAGATAGCGCTGGTGGGAGAGCAAGTGAGCATGTGAAATAATCTGTAAATAATTTTTTACAGATGTCACGTCGTTGACTCTTAAGCAGAAGCCAGCATCCAGATCCACTATGGGTTCTTGTTTGCTTGATCTCACCCGTGACAGGCAGGAGTCAGGCGCACTACATCTTTTCTTTTTTTTTCGTTTATTCTAGACAGTAAGTTGAGGCTTCTTTTTGTCCTTTATGTTCTGAGTCTTGAAATACACTTTGATCATGTATCCAATTGTTGCTTCTCAATTAATAATATAAGAAATCTGCTATTATTTTGGGGAAAAGATGTATGTTCCCCTATTTGCCCGATTCCTGTAACTAGAGAATAAATGAAAAGCTTGATTGTTTATTCGTTGTGCCATAAAAGTTGAAGAACTATCAATACTCGACAAAGAATACAGCTATATATGCAATCAGATCTTGTGTTATTATTATTTAAGCTGAAAGTGATTTCCTAGGGTAAGAGTACATGTAACTGATCTTCATTTAAATTCATTATGTTTTATTCTGTGCAGTTAACTCTCAACTTGTCAGCCAAACTTATGTTTATTCTACTGCAGAACTACTCTTTAGAAAAACCATACTACTTTTTCCTGACCTGAAATATCTAACACAATATAGACAGAAGTTTAATATAGTCACCTGCTTTTTTATTAAGATTTCACTTTGTGGAACGGTTATAAGACCTAGTTCATGATCTTTTCAAAGTGCTGCCCATTAGATTACCTTCTTAATATATATATTTTTTTTAAAGTGCCTCTGAAATTTGGACTGCAGATGCTTATTTAGATACACAATGAAGCTACATGACATAGAAAAGTGATGAACTTTTACCAGCTCTTCTTGCTTTTCAGCCTTTTTTCTGTAAATCAAAGCCCTTTTCCTGTACCTTAAGCGACAGGAAATCTCTTGTCTGACGCAGTCCTGAAAGCAGTACAGGAACTATTTCATTGCCACCTCTAACCTGATTCGGGTGCTGTCAGTGCTCAGCTGTCCAGCTGGTCAGCATGCCAGCAAAGGTACATCACATTCCCTAGATAGCCAGCATCAGGGCAAGCAGTCTTGTACCCCAGAAGCCTTCACTTTGAGGTGCTGCTCCTGAGAGTCAGGCACCTGACTTGCTTCTGAGATTCGTGGTGAGCACCCAGAGTCATAGGCAGCCTCAGAGCATGAGTTACTTTGTTCTGATACAGCTAACTTGGAATGCCACTTTGATTTATTAGTTAATTACCAGCATTTTGCACTTTTTTTCTTGGACCATTTTTGGGGTTTGGCTCCTACCGACCTACAGAAACTGCCTACTGACTCGTTTATCTCTCAGTTTTCATCCAGTCAGGAACATAATGAATAGCAGCCGTCATTGTAACAGTACTATAGGTATCTCAAAACATGATGCCAAGCCATATATTAAGATTTCTCTGTGGAAATCAGAATTTGATAAGAATAGCATTCTTCAGTTTTATGGATTGAGATGTAATCAGCATCAATACCTGGGAGTTCAATCTAGGCAAGTTCAGGCTAGTGGTAACAGACTGATTTTAACAGTGAGAATGACTGGTCATTGAAACACATTATCTGCTGATTGGAGTGGGTACCCTGCAGACTGAAAATACTCAAATCAAGGTTGCAGAGATTTTTGGGAGGATGCACTTAAGCCTCAACAAAAATTGTTACAGGAGGGACTAATGGTAGGCATCAGATTATATTACCCCAGTTTTCTCTTTTGGTCTTAAAACTCTGTGAATTTTATTTCTTGGATGGGAAATTTTTCCTTCTGAATTATTTACCAGTTTACATTTTTATCATCTTTCTTCACATCTTCACTAGCACAGTAAAAGAATAAGTAAATGAAAGTTTTGGGCTTGTATTTCTGGAGGGCAGAAAAAATCCACAACTTTCAAGTCAGAGTCAGCCCCTCCTCTTCTTTCACCTCCTATTAGTCACCGATAAGGACAGTTATATATTCCTCTTCCTCTCCCTAAGCATGTGCTGAGCTCAGATATTCCACGTCTTATAGCTATCTCTGGAGATAACTGTTGTATGCCTAAGCGCGCAGTGGAAAGCACTGGATTTTTGTTGTATTGGGTATTTCTTCTGTCTAGCAGGATTGGTAGAAAGAGTAGCAAAGCAAACAAAATTAATATGAGCCCTAAGGTGGAAATAACCTCGTCCAGCAGACTGAACGTCTTTGATGGAAGAACTTTCTTCCTCTTGAAGTCTCTTTCAGTTGTGGGCAGAGATGCTGAAGTCCACGTAACAGCTCTAGGACTTTTAACACACTCTGACAATTTTACCTCTGTGTCATTACCCTGAACCTGTGTCTAGTTCAGTGATTCACTAAAGGAAATGCTACTTTCAGTTCAGTTCCTAGTAAAAAGCACAGACCCACCTCACACTGCCAGCTATCACAGCTGGTTAGCACCCTTCCCTTAGATCTCTCCAAACCCACCCACCTATTGCTCTTCCGTGGAAAGATTGGTTTTGTACTGAAAAGGGATCTCTGTAAGGGTTTACCTGAATGTACAGGATACTGCTTGTGTACTTGTTCTGTGGGTAGTTTTGTTTCCATTAAATGCTTCCTTTTCCCCTAATTTTATGCTTACAGTGGTCAGTTCTTTGCCTTCCAGGAGTTAAGGCAGCACACAGCATGGCAAATGCCACCCTGACATACTAGCTTGGTCCTAGCTCAAGCAGGGAGGATCTAAGTTCCTACCAGGATTCTCTACAGAATTGTGGTTTTAACTGGTCAGTGTCATTTGATTGACTCTAATTAAGGTTATATCCCTAATATGTTATCATTTCAAACAAGTTTTCCTGGTCAGAATGCAAGATTTAATCAATAGGTTCAGTGTTAACGTGCTGCCTCTTTTACCCCTATGTCACAGAATCACAGAATGGTAGGGGTTGGAAGGGAAACCTGTGGGTCATCTAGTCCAACCCTCCTGTCAAAGCAGGGTAACCTACAGTAGGCTGCAGAGGACCTTGTCCAGGCGGGTCTGGAATATCGCCAGAGAGGGAGACTCCACAGCCTCCCTGGGCAGCCTGTGCCAGGGCTCCGTCACCCTCAGAGGGAAGAAG
>Ga0181612_175123_pt1 | contig 13952 bp, 10 predicted proteins | sample HoacroProtozoa21_FD_119630 | JGI IMG/M metagenome (GOLD analysis project Ga0181612, IMG submission 119630) | Hoatzin crop microbial communities from Cojedes, Venezuel. Combined Assembly of Gp0051906, Gp0051904, Gp0051908
CCTCAAGTTGTGTCTGAGGAGGTTTAGATTAGATATTGGGAAAAATTTCTTTACTGAAAGAGTGGTCAGGCATTGGAACAGGCTGCTCAGGGAGGTGGTTGAGTCCCCATCCCTGGAGGTGTTCAGAAGACGTGTAGATGTGGCACCTTGGGATATGGTTTAGTAGGCATGGTGGTGTTGGGTGAATGGTTGGACTCGATCTTAGAAGTCTTTTCCAACCTGTGATTCTACAATTCTGTGATCTACCTAATATTAAACATACACATAAACATTTGTAAGGATGGGAACAAAAATTTGTGCTTTGAGAGATTAAATTGACAAGAAAGGTAGCAATCTGTTACACATCAAGAACTCAGAGCTTGTTATAGTAAATGCCAATACTGTAAGTTTCCAAGGGGTTGTTTTGAGATAACATTCATTCTCTGTTAAATGAAATAAAGTGGTGTGGAAGAGTTAATTGATAAAAGCAAGAGCATAGTGTACATCATTTCATTCTGCCTGTGAAATGTCATCATGCTTTCTTCTCCAGTGATAGCAAAACCATTACAAAGGCTTTGCGATAGCTCCTTTTTTGTGTCTTTGTTCTGGTTTTTTTTTAATCTTCTCACATTTGCACTTTTTAGGTGAAGCTTGCACCATAGTTTTGCGTGGAGCAACACAACAGATTCTGGATGAAGCAGAGAGGTCTTTGCATGATGCTCTCTGTGTTCTTGCCCAGACCGTGAAGGACACTAGAACTGTGTATGGTGGAGGTGAATATTAGATTCTTTGTACTTTGCATATGATACACATTTTGTATGACTGTTAAACTCAGATGGAAAACATCTGTGTGTCTTCAATGCATAGGTTGTTCGGAGATGCTGATGGCGAATGCTGTTACGGAACTTGCCATCAGAACACCTGGGAAAGAGTCTGTTGCAATGGAGTCCTTCGCTAAGGCTTTACGAATGGTGAGTTTGTTTAATCAGATTGCTGAATTAGTAAAGTTTCACTAAGTTTACTAACTTCTAACATCAGATAGTTACTTACTCTTTTCTCTTTCAGTAAAGAAGTATTGGTGTTTTAATAGTTCAGCATGTTAAAGAATTCGGAATGCTGATATGCTAGCCCTCATCTAATTCTTTCTTGCTTCTCTTACCTGCAAGGTTAAAAGTGCCACAGGAATAGCACGTCAAATCTTGGCTGATGCAGGTGACAGCTGATTTAGAAAAGAGCAGCCTGTCTGTTCTGTTGATACTCTAGTGCTGTTTGATTGTATTCATGCTCTAGCACTATCTAGAAGTTTCTAGAGTTGCACTGGAGATTGCTCCTTGGTAGGAAATAAGGATATCACAAGAAACATTTACAGAATATTATGGTGCTAACAGAATGTCAATTCGAGAAGGATTGCCTTCCTGTATTTTAAATTAGGGAAAAGCTTTCTTAGGAAATGAAATACCATAGGAAAAGATTTCTCCCAAGAAAATTAAGTTAAAGAGCATGGTAAGACTTGGCATTACCTCTTCAGTCAGCACGTACAATTTGCACTCCTGTCACTTAAACAGTGAACAGAATGATCTGGTTGTTAATGCTTGCCAGCAAGCATGTGTTCTTAAAATGAAGCCATTTCTCCAGTTATAGTCTGAAATGAGAAGGAGACAGATTTCTTTCAGTCCATGTAAAATGAACCGACAGATCTGCTAAGACGCTTCTGTCCTCTCAGCTGCTTTCTTAATAGGGTCTTAAAATCCTTAGAAAGGTAATTGGACTTTTTTCCTACCTTCTAATCACTGTAACACATCATCTGCCATGTTTTTGAAACTTTCACTTCTTGAAACTGAATAGTAAACTAGTAGTATCAAAGTATGTTTCATGTTTGCTAGGGAGCGATCCCTGCATTAATTAAAGCCAACCTGTGTTTATCCCCTTAGATCCCAACAATAATAGCTGATAACGCTGGCTACGACAGTGCGGATTTGGTTGCTCAGCTCAGAGCTGCTCACAGTGAAGGGAAGACTACTTACGGGCTTGGTAAGGGGCTTGGTGTTGCTTCTGTTGTTGGGTTGCTGTTTGGGAGGGGGATTATTAAACTCGGTCACATCTGTTTGTTGCTGATACATTCAGCTGGAAGAACTGAGTACGTTGATTTCTACTATATTTCATACTATATTTCTACTATATTTCATACATTTCCTTTATCATTCTACCAGGCTTTTCACAATAGAGTGAAAAGCTTTGTTTTTGAAGGGGATGGTTTCCACCTGTGAAAACCACTTTGCTTACTTACATGGAGTCTAGTTATATGAAGCTTAAAAAGAAGGACATTGATTTAAAAGCAAACAAAAAACCAACACAACCAAACACCACATGCCCCCTGGAAAAAAACTTAAAAGTTGTGGAGAGTAATTCTGAAGTTGATATACCTAAGGAAATAGCACTGAGAGTCCTGTTGGCAGCTCATCTCCTCTTCTCAGTGTATAAAGGTCTTATGGTTAGTTTTCTATATGTAATTGCAATGTTAGGCTTAAATCAGGAGCCGTGAAGTGAAAGATGTTATTTAATGACTCCCTTACTATCAATATAGTTCATTTGAGCAGATAAGTTACCATACTGTCAGCTGCCTGTAATTTCCTGGGGGGGCAGGGGGAGGGAGGGAGAGGGAAAGTTAAAAAAATTAACCACCTCTTAATGTATCTCCTTGTCTAGATATGAAAGAGGGTATCATTGGAGACATGGCAGTCTTGGGGGTAACGGAAAGTTTCCAAGTCAAGAGACAAGTTTTGCTGAGTGCAGCTGAAGCAGCAGAAATGATTCTTCGTGTAGATGACATTATTAAAGCAGCACCAAGGTATGATGTGAGAATCTGCACTGGTCAGTTACGGTGGTGTAGAGTAACCTCCTTCTGTGGAAGAGCAACTATGCAGAAAAGTTGTCTTCTAAAAATACTGTATTTGAAAAGACGACTGACGTCTGATGTGCTAATGTTCCTGTTACATGGGGTTTTTTTGCATTACGAGTATGAACGGGCCTTTAGAGCCATCAGTACGCTTAAATTAGTGTGCCTGAGCAATGCCTAGTTAACCTTAGGTCACCAGCTACTCATGTGCCTTGTATAGTGCTAAAACATCTGCAGAAGTGGCTGACCAAAACATAAAGGATCGTGCTGCATTTTTTCCTTTTGGCAAGAATTATAGTTAAATGTCCAGCTGCTCCTGAAGTGGCATCTGCAGCTAAACCGAAACTGTGTTTGTTAAAGTTCGGGAAGAAATGCCACTTGTAGGCAGGTTTTGCCACACGTGCCCACTACAAGGTCGTTTTCACTGTTTTGTGAATTGCATTTTTTTTGCCATGTTCAAAGGTGGGTGTGTTAGCTTGGAGGTGATACTGCCCTTTGTGCTGTGAGACAAAGCTAGCACCGATCAACAGAAAATTAAATATAAAGATGGGTGGGGAGGCTGGTGGACGTCAGCGTGGGAGGGAATTTTCTGATTTTTCTTTTTCTCCCCAGAAAACGTGTACCAGACCATCGCCCATGTTAAATTTTCTTCAGTTCCTGAGGATGTGTGGACCAGATCTCACCTAGTAATTTTTTTTTAAGGATCTAGTTTTTGTGAGGTTATGGAACAGAAGCTTGAGACGAGCAGATCTCCATCAGTGGCGTGAAATAACTGCCTTCAGTTGGTTTTAACTTATTTCAGTTCATGTGTGTTGTGGGGAAGATTCACTTCCGAGTAAAACAAGGGTTTTATATGACCCTATTCCTTCTGTTCCTCTCCAGGTTCCACTTAAAATACACAGAAATAAGAATAAAAAAAAAAATCAATCGAAGTCGCAATTGTCTTTGTGTAGAACCAGGCAGGGCAGTTTCATTAGAAGAGCTGCGGAGCTTGTCCGCAGCCCCGGGCGCTCCAAGCAGTGACGGGGCGGGCCGCGCTCGGGATGCCCCCTCGGGCCTGCGTGGCTTGCTGGTTCGGCTGGGCTTGGCGCGCTCTGTGCGAGCGGTCAGTTCCAGTCCTGGCTGCGAAGGCTTTGCGTCGGGATCCTAGAAAGGGTCGCTGAAGTTAAGTGCTACCCATTTCTAGTGATCCTGGGTGATGGCAGGAGGAGAAAAGCTGAAGGGGAGCCTTAGTCAATGCTCAGAACTATAATTTAAAGAGATTTTGCAGCTTCTTAGACTGCACATTTTCTGCAGATAGGAGTTCTGCTGAGTGGGATTGAGAGGCAGATGCAGAGATGGGGAGAAATAGCGACATCCTGGACCAGACAGTCTGTGTGTTTGGCTGTCGGGTACTGGACTTGGGCTGACCTTACGAATGCTTGCTGGAATAGAGGGCGGTTGGTGGAAAACGTGCTGGGCTGCATCGCCTTCCCTTTCTCCCCCACCCCCCTTCACATCTGTTGTGGCCTACCTTTATGTTCTCTGCCCTATTCCAGCAGCTGCTGCAAAGGCAACGTGTTTCTTAATGGGACAAGTTTGTGCTGGGGTCGCAGGGGAGCCTGTGATGCCTGCGGCAGGTTCTTGGTGACTGTAAGCAGGCAGGCAGAGGTGTCCTGTCGAGAGGCGCCTGCTGGGCACTGTCACCCTTCTGACCCCTGCAAGTGTGACAGCCCCTTGGCAAGCACCGGGGGAGGTCTGCCTGAGCGGGAAGGTTAACTGGAAATCGAGAAAGTGTCTCTGCAAACGTTTTTTCCCCTTGCCTTAGGTTTCCTGAAGTGCAGAGAATCTGCTTACAGAATGCTCCTCCGAGCTCTCGGAATAGCCTCTCGTGTTCTCCAGAGGTGAGAGTGCTGTGCAGAGTGCTGTGTTAAATGCAAACCGTTGACAAACAGGCGGAAGTGCCTTCCCCACCCCCTCAGGTAGATAAAGAACCGGTCAGTTCCACAGAAACCAAGCATTGAACTTGGGTGTTAAAAAAGCCCCAAACTCCTGTCCTGTTGAGTAATTTTGTTTTGTAGGGAAGAAATAGTTTGTTGAACAAGCTTAGATAAAGAATTGGGAAAGGGCGATTTCAGTTAATTCCAAAGAAGTGCACTTTATTTAGTTTAATGACTAGTAAGCACACTACATGGGTGCCAGCCAGATCCAAACTCCGACTTCATTTAACAAGACAGCAAGCGCTAGCAAAGTCAGTGTATTTCCAGATAATTTTTTTAGACGCGTAAACGACATCAAGCAGTCACGAACTGGCATTGAATCAAACCTGTTGTGGGAAGTCAGCAGTGGCTTCTGCAGGCTGTGTGGGTGAGATGGTTCCACTTGACGAATGAGGCAGAGTGGGAAGTCGCTGTTCTGCGCCACCGAGGGCTCCCTGCCCTTTTTAGAAAGCTGTCTTCTGCCAAACTCGGTGATCCGTGCTATGGAATCGAAAGCTGAAAATGTAATTTTGAGCCAGATTCCTGTGTTATACAGTTAAAACAAAGCACGCTGCAACAAAAAGAGCTCAGGGCATTTTGAAGGGGATCTGGAGCAGTCCCGCTTGCAAGCTGGAGAAACACCCAGCTGAAGTCAACTGAGTAAAGTTCACCTCGGCTTCAGATTGTGTGCAAGCCTGTAGCAGCAGGCTCCCAGCCCTGGCTTTTATTCGTGCCACTTTACCTTTGCAGCTCATGTTTTTTCTGTTTCAGTCAGGCTTTGATTTTCTTTGCTACTGTGTGAAAACTCAGCACGTGCAGCTGCCCTTACAGGCAGCATTGCTGGTCACATAAAAACCAGCAGCAAAGCCTCTAGCTTTCCTCGCCATCATTTAAAATGCTGCTTGGCTGCAACAAAACAGGGCTGGTGGCTGGTTTCCCAGGAAGAAGGTGGCAGGGGTAAGCAGAGAGCTCGCTGCTGTGTACGCACCGTGTCCCTGCTAGCGCAGCCAGGGCTCCGCTGCCACTTCCCGTGTGGCAGGTGGGAAGACCTTCAAGCTGTTGCTGCCGCTGCTGCGTTCCGGGTAAGTCGCTTGAGACAAACGCTGTGGGTTGCTTCAGAGCTGTTGCTCCCAGCAGCAATCGTTGCCTGAAACAGTGGCTTCCAGCTCAGCTCAGACACCTCGTCAAGGTGGAGGGGAGAGCGAGCCCACGGATTTCCCATGGGTAAAGAGCAGCGAGTCCCTGTGCGCTCTGTACAATCCACCCATGGAGAACATCTAAAGTATGTCTTCATCTCTACTGCAAACTCCTGGGTGGTCCCCACACGGGAGGAAGTCTTTGGCCTAGGGCAAGTCCTGGGTGCTGCGCGAAGTGGGTGTCTGTACAAGAGTGTTTTGCTGTCACCTAGCCCGAAGAGGGTGCATCTACTCCTGAAGACAGTCCAGGCAGCGCGGTGCTCCTGCCCACCAGCAAGCAAGAGAGAAGTAGAGGTTGGGTGGTGGTGTGGGTGCACGGCGCCTTCGCCAGCGCGGGCGGCTGAGCGTCAGCAGGGCTCGGCTTCCAGCTCGGGTTTGGCAGCAGGAGGCGGCGACGGTTTTTCATCAAACGTGATTTCTGTCACCGCCCCGGATCGCTTGCGGGGTTCGGGGGTCTCCTCTTCGTCCGACCATCTCCCCACCCTGCGCACCCCTTTGGCCACCTTGGGCGCGTTTCTGCAGGGGTTGTGGTCGTAGATCACCAGCTTCAAGCCAGGGAGGTGGGCCAGGCTGGGGAAGAACCTGATGGAGTTGCGATCCACGTCGATCACCTCCAGAAAAGGCATGTCCAGGAGCACGGGGGGGAACTCGGACAGCAGGTTGCCCGACAACCAGACGGTGCGCAGCTCCTGCAGGCACCGCAGCTGGGCGGGCAGCGCGCGCAGCGCATTGGAGCCGGCGTGGAGGGTCTTGAGGAGGCTGAGCTCGCACACCACCTCGGGCAGGCACTGCAGGCAGTTGGACTCGATCCAGAGGGTCTTGAGGTTCTGCAGGAGCCGGAGCTCGAGCGGCAGGCTGCAGAGCTGGTTGTTGCCCAGGTAGAGGATGCACAGCTGCTTCAGCGTGCACACAACCAGGGGCAGTGCTTTGAAGTTGTTGAAGTCCAGGGCCAGGATCTGCAGGTTTTGCAGCTGCTCCAGCTCAGGGGGCAGATGGTTGAGGTTGTTGTCGCTCAGGTACAGCTTGACCAGTTCCCTAAAAGAGCAGATGTGCAGAGGCAGCCGCCTCAGCTGCCTGCCACTCAGATCCACCATTTTATCCACTGGCATCTCTTCTAGGTCTTCCAGGAGGTACTTCTGGCACTCGTCAGAGGGCACAAGAGCAACTATGGCTTTCAGGCTGTTGCCCATCCCGGGACTTTGTTTGGGGATCGCTGGGACTGCAAGGGACAGGGACCCGCCTTGGTCTTCTCCTGCGGTGCACTGACCTGCTGGTAGCTCCATCCTCCCATTATAAGGCTCTGTTTACATGGCACCAGCCGTTAATCTCAAGGGCTCTGAAATGTTTTTGATAACTGAATGAGTGTTTGGTGATGGGGATTACGGTCAGGACGACTTAGAGCGCAAGTCTCCCTCTCTCGCCCACACTCCCACTTGCTAACCTCCCCCCCCCCCCAAACATTCCTTCTCGCCTCTTCCTCCACGCTGTAAATGTCCTCCGATTCTGCCCCAAACCATCGCCCCGATGCCCCAGCCCCTCACCTCTCGCTCCAGCTGTGCTGTTCTGCAGCCGGGGCTGGCTGCGGCGATTGGCTCGGGAAAGTAAACACCACAGACAACCAAATTTTTAAACTCAGATGTTCAGCTTTCACGAAACTTTCAGCAGAAATGTCGGATGTACTCGAATTGTTGTTTAAAATACCTGTCAAGGACTTGACTGACTTTCCAGACAAGTGGCACTTTAAGGGATTTACTTTGCAAGGTGCCAAATACATAATTTCAGAGTGTAACTTGCCACCCAGTACTTGTCTTAAACCTTTAACACAAATACTTGGCAAACTGCTATCTTGAGCGGTTCTACTATTTATGTTCCTAATTCAATGGTGTTTACTGTATCCTCTGGCACTCTTGACTGTGTAGGGCCTTTTTCATTACATTATGTTTTCCTTCTTGTCTGAGTCCCCATTTAATACCCTCACTATCAGAACTTGCCAAGGCTGTTCTCCGGCCACCTTCTGACCACGCAGTTCCCGTGTCTGTACCAAAACCTGGCAAGAAACTGCCATGGATTTAATTCCATGAAGCTTCTCACTTGTTATGGCTGAGATAAATACAATGTTGAAAGTTTAAATGTGGCAATGGAAGCTGTTCCCCTCTTCAGCAAGACCCATTGCTATTCAGGTCAGGAGCACCTCTGATGTCTAGGAGGAGCCTTCCCGTGTGTAGGCACCTCTCTGTACTTCAGCTGCGTGAGCTGCTGCTGTTTTAAGCTTTTTTTGGGATTGTCCCACCTGCGAGCTGGCCACGATCTCTGGATTTGAAAGCTGGCAAAGTGTTTTAGGGTGAAATAACCTTTCTGGCAGCTGGGCCTCTACTTTGATATCTACAGCTCGTTGCTGTTGTTTTCCACACTCACCATAACTTAGCGAGGATACTTTCTTCAAACAATCTGCCATTGGTTTCAGGGCATTAGGTGCTACACAACCAAAGTATGTGATTGCCGAGAGCCACGTAGTCTTGGAAAAGGCAGAACAAACAGAAGATTGAGAAAATGGCAATATCAAACAGTTAAGGTGGCCTCTGGATCTCTGGTCAAATCTGGTGATACAGATTTGTATTACCATCAATTGCTTTCAAGTGTAGAGTAGCTCTTTGCTGCCAACTGTGTGTAGGCTACAGGATGTTTGCCCGTCTTTTCCGTGCAAGGGGAGCGTCACTTTCATGCAGCAGTGAAGGTATGAAGGATGTACAGAGGTTTTCCTGGGGGAGGAGAACAACGGAGAGGGCGTCTGTGGATGGAGAACAACAAGTGCTGTGACCTGAGCACCATAAAATAGGTTTTGGGTGGAGCCTGGAGAACAAAGATACGTCGCAGTCGTCTATGGCCATGCTGTGGAAGAGAGGCGCTGAAAATGCTCTCTGTCCCGGCACAAGGCGGGACGCGCTGTGCACAGTGTGCCAGCAGCAAGAGCTGCTTCACACTGAGCGACCGTCTTGGAGCAGCCACTTCTTTACTCCTTCAACGCTGCGCGCCCGGCCAGAGGGCTACTGTGGGGAGCCTGTCATCCCTGGATGTCACAGCGCATCCTTTTCCGAGCGGTTACCCTGGAATCAGATCTGACTTTTAAGGAGGTATCCCCACGGCCCTCAGCAGGTTTTTGTATTTCTTTCCATTTCTAAGCCTGTGTGGCAAGTTCTAAAGGCCAGGCTGCCCGCCGTGTTGAGGCACCGTACGCTTCAGGTGTGGAAAAGCAAATGGATTTGGTGTCAATAATAATGAATTTACATTCACGGCAAAGACATGTTCCTTAACAAATGCCTTCAGATATCCTGCTGATTAGAACAACGTAAAAGCCTGAGTCGGAGTATGTTAATAATGTAGTTCAGCTACATTTTTCTTAATAATCCATATGGAAAGAAATAACTATGCAGTGTACCTTGCGTCTATAAGCACATATGCATATATTTTTTTTTCTGCTTGAGTTATTTCTACTTAATGAAACTTCTAATCTGCAGACAACTGTTTCTTAGGGATCCTCGGCACTGTAGTTTAATCATTATTCCAGCTTATCAAAAAAAGTCACAATGACCTTTTGTTGCTGCATTTTGTACCTCTGTTGGCTAAATGAACGCTTGGAACACACAGTGAGATCAGAGTGTCTGGGAAAAAATAACCTTCATATGGTGGGATACTGAAGGGCTACATTTGCAATAAAATGAATAATCTTGATCCCTCTGAGAATCGGCAACTCAGTGGAGGCTCTAAGGCAAACGCAGTCCCCTCGGTAGACCCAGGGCAGTGCTTTGAAAGCCACTTCACGTCTTTAAAGTTATCCTGATGCCCTCCAACATGAGCATTAGTGACTTCCCAGAAGCATTTGTGGCATTTGAGGAAAAGCTGAAGCGATAAAGGCGCTCAGCGCAGACGTTGTCTTGCTCTTGTCAAAGCAACGCTGCCCTACCAGAGGGCATGACATCTGCTCTGCTGCGCGTCAGGCGGCACAGGTAGGCTCCTCGAGAAATGCCTTTGCTTTCTGAAAGTTCACAGATGACCACAGCTATTGTTCACTGTTCTCATTTCCAGCACCCAGCTCCCTGCAGGTTGGTTTCTGGGATGGCTGCGGGACAGAAAATATGGTTGCTTGCTGAGAATATGTGTAAAAAACCTCCAGAAGAAAGAGGGAATACTGCTCAAAGCTAGACAGTTAAAAAAAAAAAAAAAATCACAATAAAATGGAAATCAACATAAAACCTGTGTGTTATTATTCCTGTGTTTTTTTAGACTGTTTTTTTAAATAAAACATTAGAATAGAGATACTGTTGTATTTTCAGATCCAAAGCTCTGCACACCGCAGTGTGATGACATCAGGCTCAGCCTTTGCAGAGAACAGGCTGTGTAGCTCTGACAATTTTGGTGGTAAGTTTGAAAAGGCAAACCATGCATTTCAAAATCCAGGCAACTAATGAAAAGACCTCTCAAGTCATTGATTTTAGACCTCTTGTGCTGCTCCTCAGTCAGCCTGATATAGCAAGGAAGGTGGTTTAAAGGAACAGTTTTTAAGAATATCTTTAGTATGTGCTCATAATTATTTGCTTTATGTTTGTTCAAAGTCTGTGACAGCGGTTTAGACCCCTTCTTCACTCACAAATACTGTGTGTTTGGTTTTTTCTGTTGTTTTTTCTTGACTGGAGCATTGCCACTAGAGCAGATGACAACTCTTGCCTCCTCCATGTTCTTGTCACTCATTCTTTGCTACGCACTGTCACACATCTGCTCTCTTTTGGAGAGGTTACTTAGCTGCAGTTCACCTTCATGTGGTGGGCAGTCTATTTTAAATAAATGACGTATTGCAGGGGAATAATCATTATTGCTCTACTCCCAGCATCCTGGCCTAGTCTTTTGAACGAAAATGGCTGATTATTCAAATTTAGCCCTAATGTATGCTAGGCTGCAGTACGTAATTGCTCACCACGCTTTCTTATGCAGAGGAAAGATTGAAAAAATCTTGTCAGTAAATTGCAGACTCAGTGCTGAGCTTCCTTCCAGGCAGCTAATGGGTTTGGGGTTGCTCCCTGTCAGATCAGAGTCTCTTTCTGACACCATTATTTTCCTGCCAGCTTGACTTGAACCCAAGTGTCAGGCAGGGGTGGGAACTGCTAACCTCAGGAAACTCAAAGGAAAATAAGTCCCAGCGAGCGCTTCCAAACATCTTGCTGAAATGCGTGCGAAACCACTGGCTGTTTATTAGTCTGTGTCGCAGCCTGTTGTCGTTTTACTTTTAAGACCTGATTTTCAGGGGTGGCAATCACATTTGCTTTTGTACCGGAGCTCTCCCATAAACACGGAATTAATCTTCAGTTGCTAGGGGGTGACTTGTCACAACCCCACCAAATGTCCGTCTGCTCAGTCCTGCTGAAACGTCTCCATGTAAAAGGGGAACGGTTATATATTACGTCCTCTTTCTCTGTGTTGGACACTTCTGGGCCACTTGTCGCTAAAGTGAGCTTGAAAAGCAGCTTACCCGGAGGGAACCAGGCGAGTCCCTGGACTGCCTCCTCTTTCCCAAGCGAATGGGAGCCAACTCACCCCATTTATTATATTTATGTAAAAGACATTAAGGATTGTTAGTGAAATGCCTGCTTGGTCTAGACTGTGCCCTGGTTATCTGTGCCTCCGTAGCTCCACTGGACACCGATATTTGCACAATCCAGCAGTTGCTCTGAGAGTTGCTCTTTTCTGCCAAAGCACTGACCTCCTGTGATTGATTGACCTGGCGAATGGCCCTCTGCTGACAACGGGGTATAAAAAAGGGACTTCTGAGTAAATGAGTGTCGTTAGACTCCGAACCGCTTGGACCCATGAGGCTGATACTGTTGGCTGTGGTTTACATCCCTTTCACCCTGGCCATGGAACGGTAAGAAAACACATCTCAGATGGCTTCCCGGGGTGACCTGTCCTTGTTGCTACCCGAGGTCTCAAAAAAGACACAAATTTAAAACAAAAAAAAGAATGTATGAGGGGTCTAGAAAGGAGAACCAGTTAATTTCTGGGTGTTTATCTTATTTGCGTAGGGTTCCCCTCGTTCGATTCAAATCGATCAAGAAACAGCTGAAGGAAAAGGGAGAATTAGAGGAATTTTGGAGGAATCACCACCCCGACGTTTTTGCCCGGAGGTACCTGCATTGCTTCCCTGCAGATATTGCTTTATCGGTAGGAAGCACTTCAGAAAGGCTGTATGATTACATGAATGTAAGTACAGTTCTGGTAATGCAATCATAAAGACTCGTCATTCTCTTGAAGGCAGAATTTTTTCCCCAGCACATTTGAAACTTAGTCTCTCAATGAAATTATAGGACTTGAGATGGCTCGTTGCTCTATGCTATAAATACTAGATCATCAAAAATTAATTTACCAGTCTGCAGATCATCAAAAATCAGTTTACCATTCTGCAAAATACAGCACATATAGATCTAGGTTAGCATGGGACCCAGGTAGAGAGCCGATGTAATTTAGCAGTGGTAGTCCTGTGATCTGTTTTATTTTTGTATAGATGTGTATGGGACTTGGTTGAATCTCCAGACAAATGTGTGAGATTTGCCTGTATCAATCTTGGTTCAGGATTGGGTTTTTAGTAGCAGAATCTGATTACTTCATTTAGCTATATTGTATTTACCAGAACCTTGGATGTTTGCATGTTATAAAATATCCCCCAAATCTCATTTATTTGATCCCATGGAGTCATAAATCAGTGGTAACAAAGACCCAAGTGGAGTTTTTATTTTTCTTCTTTTATCTCTTGAGTTTAAATATTTGAGACTGACCTGGGTCTCCCACTAACCTGGCTGCATTTACCATCTAAACTGAGACAGGAAAAGATGTGTATGAAGAAGAACAAAGGACACTGAAACATTATCAAAGCGGGTTAAATATCAAAATAAGAAAGCAAAACCCACATACGCTGCATATCCAGCCAGCACCAGTAAGAGTTTTGTGCAGGTTTCAGTGTGGTGTGTTTGTGACGTTGTTGTGGGTTGGTTTTTTTGGATCAACATGTCTTAGAGCTGCCTCACTTCACGGATTAAACAATAAAGGGGTTTGTTTCATACAGTAAAGAATAAAATTCTGCTGTATAGCTGGATATTCTGTTAATGGCATGCTTGCTTGTGTTTTCATGACTATCTCATTCAGACCATAAACTTCAGGGTCCGAAACCGTATTCAGTGTATTAATTAACAACCACGCACTTGAAGATGCATATTTGAATATTTGTATTGCTACAAAAGGCTTGGCACTAGGTATTGCTTTTTTATCTGTGTTTGAATTCCAGAAATGCCTCTTCCTAAAAATAGGTCTCTTAATGCTGAAGTGCTCTTCCAGGGCCAGATCGGGGCACTTAGACACTTGCGTTCGGGATGTGGATAAGCTCTTCACTCCAGCATTCACGTGTTCGCAGATTATCTCTAACCTCAGGTGGTATCCAAGGGCGGTCAGTGGTTGCTTTATCCACTGGATAAACTTTGTTCAGTACATCAGATACAGTCTCTGCAACAGAATTCATTTTTTAACTTGCTAATAGCTGCTAATTACAATGGAAAAAGTCCAGTCACCTGTGACAGCAACTGTGCCGCTGCTCAGAGCCCTCTGACGCCGGCGGAGGTGGGTCGTGCTGCCTTTGCATCACTGATTTCTTACTGACAGCAGCAGGGAGCTGCCCGAAAGTCTATGCAGTCATGTGGGAGCTTCACCTTGGGGCTGACCTTGCTGCCACTGAAGTCGGTGCAAGAGGGCTCACTGATACCCTCTTGGGACAATCGGTTTAGTAGAGACAACAGTGACAGGACGAGGAGTAATGGTTTTAAACTAAAACAGGGTAGGTTTAGGCTAGATATAAGGAAGAAATTCTTTACAATAAGGGTGGTGAAA
>Ga0181612_177147_pt1 | contig 13951 bp, 7 predicted proteins | sample HoacroProtozoa21_FD_119630 | JGI IMG/M metagenome (GOLD analysis project Ga0181612, IMG submission 119630) | Hoatzin crop microbial communities from Cojedes, Venezuel. Combined Assembly of Gp0051906, Gp0051904, Gp0051908
GAATTTGAGCCGCAGTAGCAAGGGGCAACTGCACATTTCTTCCAATGCCGCAATACTACCCAGTCCAGCCATGCATAAAGAACACTCAGGCAGAGCTGGGGGAAAGCTCAGCCTTTGCCGGGAGTGGTTCTGGGGGAAAAGAATCTGCTCACTGACGCAGAAAGCCTTTTCTTGTGCGAAGTCCCCCCGGCTCAGTCAGTCTTGTTTCCCAAACTGGCTGTAGGCTCTCCTGCGGCAGTTCAGGCACCGCCGGGGAGGGTGCTGCGTGGCTCTGCATCGCCTGGCTGCCTGTCCCAGAGGCAGCCTGCCCACGGGGGGCACAGCCCGAGAGACACAGCCGTCCCTCCGTCTGGCTTCGCTGGAGCCCAGCATGCCGCCGGCACTGCTGGCACCGCCGCCTGCCGCTTTCCACCCACGATGTGCTCCTGAGTCCCCACGAAAGGGGATCCATCTGTGTGGGTGCCCCCAGTCCCCTCACTTGGATGATGCAGGGACTGGAGTGCGACCATGTTGCTTCTTCCTTTCTCTCTGCCTTGTTGTACAACCCGCTACTGGGGACAGGCAGCGGCTGCCAAATTGCATCCTACATCTGTTCATTTCCAAACGCGCCTTTGTTAGGTGCAAACGAAGGCCTCATTATTGGCTGTAAATATGTAGTCACTTAGGAAAATAAACCAATAAGTAAACATCTGAGTGAACAAATTGGTGATTTGCATCTACGTGTTCCCTGAATGTGTTCACAAGTGGTAAGAAAAAGAGCCAGTGTCTCCAAATACATCCACGTGGCATTTCCCCACAATGTACTTTTTCAGATGGACTGCCTGGCTTTTGCAGCCAAGCGATATGCAGCAAACTCTGGAGAGAAGGGAGATAAATGTGCTGGATTTAGTAATATGGAGGACTGTGGTAAAGGTACAAATCTTACTATCCTTCTGGAATACTTCTAATTTACTCCTAAACACAAAGATGACCATATGGAAAGCTTTTTATGTCTGAAGAAAAGTAGCTCACTAATTCAGGTCTGTGAGGGTAACTTGTGCCTCTGAGGACAGTGAATCTCTGGGCTCTCCATTCCTACAACTTTGCATTTTTCTGTTCAGTAGATTGAAGTTTAGATTCAGGAACAGTATAGAATTAGAAGCAAATAAACTGTTAGAGAAACTCTTAAGTCATATTGACTTAAGTGATGAGATCATGCCAACAAAGTTAATACAGGCAGCTCTAGGGGAATGCTGATCAACTGATTTATTCATCTCTGTTTGTTCTAAGCAAAAACATATGTCTAAGGAGGCTTTCAAAGCAGAACAAAAAGCTAAAAAAAACAAGTTTCCTTTAAGCCCTTGTTGTCTTCACTCCCTTCGCTATATATTTTTCATATAGAGATAAAACAGTATGAAGAAGTGAACACACAGCATAAAGGCCTTTTAAAGTATCTTTTCAATTCTGCATTGACATTTATTAAAAACTAACCTTGGATTCCAGGTTGTGTGGTCCCACATCAGTGGGGTAGAATGTGGCCATATGTTTCTGCTTGCCTGAGTCACTGCTGATCTGCCTCACCTACTTTGGTTATGCTAGAGGCCACTGCCTGTTGTTTTATTATAAAAGATTTTCTGCAATTTATGCTTGCCTGTAAGGTTGTACAAAGATAACTGACAGCCTAAGATCTAAAGTGAGTTCAGGCTTTTTCGAACGGTAGATGCACATTGCCCACAAAGGCACACGGTCCCATGTTAAAAGGATGAATTTTTTTTTGTTATTCCACTCCTTTATGGAATCCAGTCTCACCCTGACATGCAGGTTTGCTGAGAGTCTGTTAGTGTTATAAAGAAACAGGGTCCAGTTTTCATTCTTCAAAAAACTCTCAGAAATGGAACAAAACAAAAATTCCAGACAGATATGCATGACACACAAGCATGCTAGGAACAGTTAAAAATTTTGTCTTCTATTTCTAGACTATAACCTTTCCCAAAAGCTAATAAATATGCGATATCTACAACAAATCTGTGCTCTGGACTGATTCAGCATGGACTTTAATATAGTAAATCATCCATCAGTATGAACTATAAAGCATTTACATCCAGGCACTGAAGAAGCTTTTAAATATTGCATTTTTAATATATTTAATAGGGACTTATAAGTTTAGTTGTGTTTGACTACCAAGCAAATAATGCACATCTCACATGCAAACGTACAGCTCTGAGATTGGCTGTGTAAATTAAACTCATTTGTGTAACTGTGCTTTTGCATGCATCTGCCTGTTTCTGGGATAGAAGGAGATACTACCACATTGCCAGTGAAAACCCTGACCTGTCAGAAATTCATGCCTCTGTTCATTTACCCATCTATGGCCAGAGTTTTGAGTCCTTTCTCATAAGAATCCTTTGCATGTGTATGGCTTTATGGCTTTCTTACTTAAGAATTTAAAGGCTACCTTTGCTTCTAATTCCATATGTAAGCATAAACACATTTAGCCATATGTACGCATGCTATTGTCTTCAAGATCGTATTAGATCTTCTAAGATGTTGAGATCATTAGATGTTAGATCAGCATAGTGTTGAGACACATTGTGTCTTTGCCCCAAAATTCATTACCACAACTCTTTTCCACAGCATAACCTTAAGGGGATCCCTGACAAAGCAGGAACCAGTTTCTGGGAGACTATGCGAGAACCTTGTAATTGAGTGGGTATGGACCAACCCTTGAAAGGGCAGTTCCAGTTGTTTGGAAGGGAGAGAAGTGATGAATATGGTCTAGATGAGAACTGCAGCCAACAGTGACAAAGAGAAAGTTTAGATTAAAAGTTATGGGAGAAAGTTGTGTGGGGTCTACAGTGCTCTCCACTGAGAAGCAGTAAAATAAACCAGTTCCGTTGGTTTAAAAAACAAGTAAATAAAGGGTTGGGAAAAGTCACAGAAATGTACCTCAGGGAATGATTTTACGTGGTTTCAGGAAATGACCAAATGAGGCATTCATTCTTATCTCAGTGATTTATCTCAATATGAGCCAAAAGCTCTTCAAGTCTCTGAAGAGGCACATGGCTCATCATTTTTCAGTGTATATAGGTGGCAGAAATTAAATCCTATATTCTTTCTTTCTTTCTCTCCAACTAAGGCACTCACTGTTAAACCTGATACACTCTGAAGAAAAGACTTTCCCCGTTAGGCATGTGAATCCTAGTGAACATAAAGATTCCCCAGTTGCTGTGCGATGGAGAATTTGGATGTAACCAGAATCAAAGTTAATCTTTGAATTCTGAAAAAAAAGATGCAGACTCATTAGCACAGGAAGTACTGCTCAGCACAGGAGGTTCTCATGAACCAAGAGTAAACTGATTACCTAAAAAGCATTTGTTGCATATGCATCTAGTGATCATGAACTTGTTATATCTGTGAATAGAAATGATGGCACCAGCCAATCACATCTACATTTAATACTTTAAAAAATACCACCTTTTTACGAAAGCTGAAATCTCTGCTGGCATAAATGATGGCAATTATATTTAAAATTGGAATTGTAAATCTTTGGTATTGTTGAAAGAGGGTGTGCTGGTTGATCCAAAAACTATGACTGTAAAAGCATGAAAAAAGTTCTGAAAAGTCCCTGATAGAAGACATGTAGAATCATCTTTAAAAAGTAAATACAGGTAAGTACAGAAGTAATGGGAAAGTGTGAAAGTAGAAGCAGGGAATTTAAATTACGTGTTAAAAATGCGTGCAGTGAAGAAGAGAAGCTAAAGAAACCAATGAGATATAAGTAGAAATAGAATTAAAATAGGAAGAAAGATTTTAAAGGATATTAGGAATAAAAATCACCTTAATCCAGGACTAGGTCCATTGCAATATGCAGACTGTAAAATCAAATAATACAGAAAAGTCAGAAATGTTCAATTAATATTTTTTTTAATATTTGAAGAGAAGTAGAAGATGATACAGTGGATGAAATGAGAAGTTTACCATCTCCAGTGAAAGAGAATGTGAAACGGTACCTTTTATAATAAAATGCTATAGAAACAAAGAGCCTGGAGAACGTACAATTAGAAGTCTTAAAGGAATCAGCCAAGGAGCAGAAAGAGCTGAATCACTTGATGATTGAGACATAACTTTAGGATTGGACATGGATAAATTACCTGTGGAAGACAGGCTTGATGGTAGCTTAGATGTCCCAAAGAAAAGCACATAAGGGTCCAGTGGGTAAAAGTTGAACTTAAACAAATTCGGCCTTGAAGGAGACAGATTTTCCTTGTATTGAGGTAATTTAACATGGGAGCAGCTCACCAGGGAAGGCGGCAGACTCATCAGTTGGAGACTAAAGTGACAGGAGATAGCTCTTAAAAGAGTTGCACCTCAGAAAAATTCTGTCCTGTGTATAGACAAGGTCAGGCCAGATGATCAGAGCAGTCCCTTTTGGCCACAGAGTGTATAAATTATAAATTAAACTCAAACTAATTTAGAAAATGATGTTTCAGCCCAAACGAGAAACTAATTTACTGTCTCCTGCATTAGACTCTTCCCTCTTACCATGTCTCCAGCATAACTACATTGATTTTTATTAATTAAAGGCACATGTTTCTAATGTGGTCTGTTTTATGGCCAGTTAGTACTTAGGTTCCTTTTGTTTTGCTGCTGTATGGGCACATGTAATGAATGATATGTAAAAAAGGACTGTAAAAGAACTTGACAGACAACCTGAGAGACAACAGGTGGGCACAACAGCCCCAGTGAAGGGGGCTGAGGGATGGTACAATACCAGGTAGAACTGAAGTGTTCCTGTTGAATAGAATAAGGATGTGCCATCTGGCCAGACATGCCTGAATGTACTGTGGGGGCTTTTCAGCGAGACTGGCTGCTCTAGCAAAAGGCTCAGAAGTGGCATTAAAAATGACGAGGAGAAAATTTTATTTAATTGTCAAAGAATCAGACTCAATAGAGGAAGTCGGCCACAATCCTGTGAATACAGAAAGCACATGCACAGAATCCAGGCCTGCGTAAATATAGATATTTTCAGCGTCTTTATTTTAGAGGATGCTGAATGTAAGGATGTTGGTATCCTCAGAGAGGCTGAATCGAGTCATTTAAGTTACTCCTTGAAAACCCTACCTAGAAATATATACTTCTATTCTGCAACAGATACTTCCAAAAATATCTGAGCAGTAAGGGATGTTTTATCATCAGCTCCAAGAAAAGATGGGATACCTCTCCTACCATTTAACGTAAGTTTAGAATGGGTACGCAGTGAGAATGGTTGCTTGTACCAAGTGAGTTTTCAGATTGAGGAGAGTTGTATTGCTTTCTTCCTAATCACTCGGACGGGCAGAGTGTATCTAAACCCAGTGAAAGACACCCTGCTTTCAGTTTCCTAGTGGCATCCTGCCCTTCACTGGGTAATTTAAACATGTCCAGACACAGTTCTACAAGAGCCTGGTTAATTGTTTTTAAAGGATAAAGACAATAAAAGACAAAATGAGCCAGATGATAATCATTCCTCAAAACAACTTGTAATACTTGGAATATAGTGTGCTTCATATATATATATACATACACATACACATACAGATACACATACCCATACATGTAGAATTATATAAAATGTGTATTATATAGTATTTGCTTACTTATTTGTTTATTTCTGTAGCTAGCTCAAATGGCCATGCTAGATAACCTACAATAATTCCAATACTTCTGGGAAATCATCTTTGATGGACTGGGGAAAATAATCCTAAGACTATATGCAGTGGTAAGCATGCTGACACCTTTGTCTATAGCTGCGTGTGGGACAAGTGTATAAAAGGTGATAGTTTCAAACTATCATGTGTCAGCTCTATCTCAGATGGCATTTAACGTGCACTGTATATGGTACTCTTATCTGTAGCTCTTCCTGGAGCTTGTTAAGAAGCAGAGGCAGTGGTTTGCTAATATCCTCATATATAGAAGTACTGTGCAGAAGTACACCATGCAAACTGAGTGTGGATCATTTGAAAAGTGGAATTTGTCCAGCAATTTCAGTGGGCAACAATTCAGGCCAATACCATTTGTCATCATTCCTGTTTAAAGTCCCAACAGTTGCTTCTGAAGAGTTTTACAAACAGCAGCAGAAGAAAAACCTGTATTTCTGAACAACTAGTTAAAGTCGTGAAGTATTGCAGCTGTCTGAGCAAGAGCAGAGTTCCTCGTGATGCAGTAAGGCAAGACAGGCACCAATGGGGATTTTGCCTGCACCAAAACCCCAAGTCTGGGCCAACAGAGCAGCTTTTTCAGAGGCTGCATGAATCAGTTTGTGTTAACATCATGGCTTGTGGTCCTTGGCACAGGAAGAAGGACTGAAAAAAAAGAAATTCTTAATACATTTCTCAGGGCCCGTTGGTTTTTGCATTATCATCTGTATAGCTGCCTACCTCTCTGGGTGTCTCGTTATCAGTCATAGTGTGGCCTTCCTAGAATGCCATGCATATTTATCATTCAAACTGCTTTTGCAGTCTGCTTTTTTTCTGTAGAAATGCAATGAAGGTATGGTGCAAGCTGAGGTGTTTCTAATATCCCCGTAATTTGGAATTCAGGTGCCTTAAAAGAAATCAGTCATGCTATTCCTTGCCTGGTCAGTTACTTATCTGGAGTTGTTTTATTTTCCCTAAAAACTGAACAGCCACAATCTCAATACAAACATTATTTCGCTTTAATATATCATTACTTATGAAAGCAGAACGATTGATTGCAAAACATGAGTGACTGCAGATAACTTCTTTTGTTTCTTACCACGTTTGGCCTCACCATCTCAATTCTTAGGCGACAACTCTTTTTTCTTCTTCTAGACAAGGCACGTTTCATATTGTATTGCTGAAATGTACAGCTGTGTTTAGTAGCTCCGTCCTCACACATTTAAGAATAGCCGTGCCTGATTTTTCTGAGGTTGTGCCAATATCCCAAATGGCTTCTCTTTTGTTTTTGAGAAGTTAAAGCTTAATTTTGGCATTTATCAGCTCTGAAGTTATGTTTGGTTTCAACAGCTTTTTTTTTCTAACGTTCATCATCCGAAGCGACCCACCGCGATGACGGGGATTTGTCGGGGTGCCGCCGATCGCCCCCCGTGCGCCCATTTCTGGGGGCGGGGCAGGGCGCGAGCCCGTCTGCTGCCCGCGCCATGGCGGCACCCGGCACCCCCCTTGGCGGTCCGCGGGGCCCCTCGGCGTGCGGCGTTCAAGCTGTGTGTCACAGCCAGTCACAACAGTTACTTCAAGCAAATTTTCACACTCTTTGGCTCAAACTGCTGGCAGCATTCCTAAAGACTCTGAGGAAATAATTCCACAAAGTGGCATAAATTAATGTGACTAATTAACATGATGTTAATTATTTGTAAATTGTATGTTTGGATACACATTACTTGAGAGGCATATGTTACATTCAATGTTTACTGAAACAAGTGACTGCTAATCGCATCTCCTGAGTGTTCCTTTCACAACAGTCAGCAAATAGAGGCTTCTCTAAAAATAAAAATTGTGTCCTAAGGGAATGCCTGAACTATAGCACGCAGTGAAATGAGGAACTGGAGTAGAGAGTTACCTTCGTGTCGGCCCGGGAAGCGTGTTGGAATGAGTTTCGTAGGTAGTAACTACTTTCACCTCGTGCGTGAGTCAGGATGTATGTAGCGTATCAGCATTATTTTTAAATGATCCTTTACATGCCCGTGGAAAAAATAAATGGAACTCATGTAATTAAAAGTTGCACACAGGGACAAGACCTCAGTTTAAGTTTGAAAAAGCAACGGTAAAGTGGTTGTTTTCTAACTTTTGTGTTTCTGATGTGATGCTGAATCATTAGCAGTAGATGCCCGGCACCTCCGTGGTAAGTGCAAGGAGGGCATAAATGTGACACGCTCAGTAACCCACAGCTTGCTCAGCACGAGGGCCTCGTACAGTGGGTTGCAGGCTGTCTGCAGGCATCTGCTCCAACACACCTGGTGACAGCTGAAGGTACGCGTTATCCTGAGCCCACACAGGTTCTTGCAGGCTCTGGAGGGCATCGACAGGTGATGCTGATGCCCAGCATTGGAAGCTGCTTTTGTGAACAGGGAGTTTGGTTTTCAGTGACAGTACTAAAGGGGTAAAACAGAGAAATGCAGTGAGTCCCGTGGTGTGGTACCACAGGCCACCACGTCAAATAATCCCTTTGTTAAATTGGCCAAGCTCCCATCATTTAGGATCTTTTTCTCATTATTGCTGCTGGAAAGTTATTTTAGAATACAAGATGGTAAGGCTTAGACACTCTTTTGTAATTTCTAGATTGTATTTCTCCATGATTGCTTAGAGCTATTTTTCTGTCACATCAACATTCTCTTTTCGATTAAATAGCTCTTTTACCTCTCCCATGTTTCCCCCAGTTTCATTTACATGACATCTTTCAGAGTGCAGGTCCATAGAAGCTTAATTACTTTAAATGCTGGGTTATTTTCCTGCCACAGCAGCTCCCTAAACTCATTCGCCACCTGACTGCACATGCGCTAGTGGTGGTGCAAAGGAGAGGGAGGGACCATGTGCTGGAACAGAAACACAGAGAGAGAAATACAGATACATACAAAAAGGGACAGGCGTATGTTAGCTGTGAATTACAGCAGTTTAAGCTGCCATGGTATGACACCTTCAGGTTTCACTTCTCCGTACTGAAAACATTAGCAATTATTTAATCTTTTCTCGTGCAAGGAGCTCTGAACCCTTCCGATCTTCACCTGTTCCAGCTGAAGTTCATGTGTCGTGAAGAGCTGTGATGCTGTGGGTTGCTTTTGGTTACGGAACGTAGATGGCCAGTGCCATGCAAAGCGCCCTCGCGTTGCCTGCCTTGGCCTCCGGCTACCGCTCTGGCAGGGTGCGGGTCTTCCCAAGGTCTGTGGTATTTGTGCCAGCCCCATGGGGACATCTCAGATGGCACCAGACACTTAATATTGGCCATCTCAATCAAGCCCTGCATGACTGACAGTTTTAGAGGTAAAGTTTCATCTCCTGCTGTAAGATTTATGTTATTCCTGCGTTAGCAACCTTGACATTATTGAAATATTATTGAATTTAAAAAATAACCGAAACATTTTCTACAATTTAAAACCAACCAAACATTGTCTTGAGAATTGTTGGAATCTTTTTGCTGCACAGAATATGTCTCCATTTCTTGAACTAGGCAGTTGGTAGCTACAGAAAACTCCGTCTAAGAGAAGCACTTTAACAGCCAGATCCGAAGGGGAGAGCGTGGTCAGTACAGACAGAACATTCGGTGACTGAGGTGACTGATCTGACGGCCTCTGATGTATTTTATTGTGTGAAAAGTACAGATTTTTGAGAAGTGGATTTTCAATCATAGTAACAACCATATCCTGGATACTAGGGAACCCTTTGCATTTTACCCTTTCTCTTCATCCTACTGTACTTCCTATTATTACTTCAATGCGTCAAGACACTCAAGCTTCCCAGTAAAAAAAAGGTTTGGGCTTTTTTTTTTTTTAGTAAAGGCAAATAACATGTTTCCCTAACCTCCTTTTTCTTTTGGAAAGACAGAAACTGCTTTTATTGCAAGCTAAGAAATAAAATTTCATCTGAGGAAAACATCTAGCCTGGAAAATTTCAGCTAAATAATTACAGCTTGGCAAAGACATAAGCAACTGAAACCAACGTATTATATTAAAAAATATTAAGCAAACTTAACTGAAGCTCTTGTCTATAATAAAAATGTACGCAGGCATACATATGTATATACAGTGCTATTTTCTTATATATGTAATGAATAATGCAGTTCATTATTTTTGGAACTGTGTCATTTGCAGTACTCTTTCAAGCCAGCTCCTGAATTCAATGGGGCTCATTGTATATGTAAAGTTTAATACATGCATAACTCTTCTGCAGGATCATATTCTACAATATTAATGTGGTATTCACGTTATGAATATACCTGCCTGAAAATGTAGAATATTTTAAAATACACATACTGGCAATTAAATTACAAAGCCTAGCATTCTACATTTTCGTGCTTTCTTTGTGTAAACCAGTTGTATTATATTGAAAAAAGACAACATGTAACTCCTTTTTTTTCCCCCAAAGAAGTTATTGTGGCTTTTTTAGTCTCTTTTTTTTTTCTTCTTCTCCAAGTAGAAGAAGGGAAGAGACAATACACTCAAACACAGATTTTACATTTTGCTTGTTTAGGGATGATTTTGACAGTTGGGTGCATGAGTCCTCTGCTGGCAAGGGTGGGGTGGAAGCCCCAGTTGCTGTTGTTCTGAGGTGCAGATGTTCAGCAGGCTGATTTGGGACCTTTGTTGACTTAGCTCTACTTGAATAAAGAGCCTTCCACAAGCAGATACTCTGAAAGTCTGTGTTGTGACCGGGAGTCTGGTCTGTATGAACTCTCTTGACTGTTAAGTTCAAGGGAAAACTCAACTCTGTGCATGGATGGGCAACTGAGACTGGGATTTGGTGCCGAAGTTCTACAGACTACAACAGCAAAGTTCTTTTCAGAAAGCTACAACTTCCAGCCACATTTCAAAAGAAACTTAGAAGAGCTTTATTATTCCATAGTTCATAGTGACTCAGAATTCTTTGTACAATGCATTTTTAGATAAATAGAAATAGGTGAGTGCAGGGAAATTTTCTGTTCTATAAAAGCAAAAATACAATTTTTGAGGTTTTGCAGTCATGCTGAAATCATATTAAGGTTTTTGAAAAGAGAAACAAGAGGGTGAAGAATTATATAAAAATAATGACTAACAGCAGGTCTGAAGTCTATTTCACATAGAAATGCTTATATATCTCTTCCTCAGCTGAAATATTTTTCTTAGCATTTAGGTATTTCCTACACATTTCTGACATTGGTCAGACAACAACAAAAACCTGAGGATAACTCAAAATATTTTTTACAAGAAAACAGATTACTGATTTTTTGAAAATTAAAAAATAATTATGATCTCACTCATATATTGCTTTTAGCCAGGCAATTGCTAGCCGACTCAGACAGCAATTGAATCAATTACACTGGCTAGGCCACCCTTAAACAGGTGAGAAAGGGTCCTGGCAGTTCCTGTCTCATGTGGCTCTGCTCAGTCATGTGAAGCAGAGCCACTACTTGCAATAAAACAAAACAAAACAAAGTTAGGGTAGGACAGAAGGTAAATAACAGAAATTGCAGGGAAGAAATTGCAGCCTGCAGGCGGAATTAATCATCAGAGCTGGTGTTGGGAGATACCCGGGAAGTATGTCTGGAGAAGTCCCATTGCACTGAGCACACGTTCTCAGGACCATGGGTTTGGGGACCTGCTCTCCCCAACGGCAGAGTCCTTCAAGGCTGAAACCTTGCCCAGGCAGTAGGTCAGCGGGAAGGAAAGCTTTGGCTTGTCTGATGGCCTCTCAATCTTGCAGACGTTTCAGGCACAACCCAACCGTGATTAATTGGAGGAGAGGACAGGCCGAGACCTTGTAGAACCAGCCGTATGACGTGAATGGAATTTTAAGGACCTGACAGAGACCCCAAAGATTTGGCAGGGAAAACTGACTTCCATTCCACTTAACTATTTGCAGTTTTCTTTTGCCCGGTGACAATATTCCCTGTGCTGAACAGCCCGTATGGACGGTTGTGAAGTCCCAGTTGTGAAGACCTGCAGTGTAAGGCTGACAGTCAGTGCTTGCTAATCCCACAGATGTCACTGGGAGTTTGACTAGAGCCCAGACACCAAGGCACCACAGGGAATGCAGTTTTCCTTCTGAATTCCTCCAATCTCCAATGATATTTTGAAATATCCCTAAAGAAATTGATTTGAGAACTGCAAGAATCCGACATGGATCATGAAAATTGTAACCAAAGCTATTGCAATCCCACACTGCACTAAGGAGAAATGGTATCAAATGTCTCTGAATTATTTTGCAGTATTGAAATAATTTCAGACACATAATTTCTGCAGCGTTTTCTAGGGAATAATTTAAGTTTCAAAACTGCTCTTCCTGATTTTGTTTTCTTGATATTTTACATCATTTTAAACTTTCATTTTATTTTGTTTTTAACTTCTTATATTATTTGGAATTTTTCAGAATTTTTCAGCCTCATAGCAACAGCAGCTATAAATTCATCACATATATACAGTTATATTCTAACTGTAAGGTTTATGATGATGCAAATCCCCCTAAAAATTCAAGAACTGGATTTCTAAAAAAAATGGGTTACAACTGTATACCAAGGAAGGTCATCAAAACTTAACTGTAGTGATTTTCAATGTATATTTTAATGCATTCCAAAAATTGATCTGCCTTCTGGAATCACTGCTGCCATCTCAAGTCCAAAAGGTGTTTTCTGAATCTAATAGTATTAGATTTTCAAGAGTCTTCATAGGGTGTAGGATGAAGGTTGCCTGCAGATAAAGCCACTGGGAATAGACCCCATGATAAGAAAATGTAATGGGGTGAGGAGAAACTTAAGGAGGGCTGGCTGTTTGTTTTTTGTTTTTTTTTACTTAGAGGTTGATTTTGTTTGTGAAACAGAAATGGAATAATCTCCAACAGGATGTAGGGAGCCAAAGGGTCAGGTTAGACCCCTAAAATTCGCACTACCTCTCTGGCTGGGCCAAGTGAACATCTGCTGCCTCTTAGGGAGTTTAATATTCAAGTCAGCACCCTGAGTTACATATTAATTTCCTACTGTCAAATTAAGGCCAGTTATTTTAGAATGTGTTTCACCTACTGGCAAAAATTGTGCCAATATATTAGATGATTTTAGCTTGAGCATATACTCATTCACAAAAATAACCAGCTAAGGTAAGGTTAAACTGCAGGCATATAGCTTTTTTGTCTATGGGTCACCTTTCTTTTAGGAGTTTTTCTGTTGTTGGTTATATCCTTGGAGTATGCATGTCCCTTCACACAGAACTAGAAAAGCTTTTGTTGCCACATCCATGAAGGACATATTTGTGTTCCTCACTTCTCTGCCTGGCGTGTGACACACAGGACAGAATATACCCACCAGCCTCTCTGGTTTTGTGTGACAAGACACAAGTCCAGCTGTTATTAGGACACCTATTGGCACTGTACATCTCAGAGATGATGAGTTTCAGGTATGTAACCTTTCCAGAACGAAAAACCACCCCAGCAGCTCCACATCAAAATTAGACTCATTCAAAAAGTCACATGAAGATAAAGTTCAGATCTTAGCTGTAGTCTTAAAAAATGTGATGACATTCAGTGATTCATTTTAATAACTTTGTTATAATATTGTCACAATTTGCCTATCCATTACCTGGAGATCTGTAATGGAGAGATGTCATTTAAAAGTGCAACAGCGTTGTTGCTCACTTGATTTATAGTCCATTCTTCTCCCTAGCTTTCTGGCCTGCAGTGGGATTTCTATTGTTGTCTGTTGTTAAATCCCAGCATAATGGGTACCACAGCTGCGGCGGACAGCTGTGATTTTTACTGACTTCTGTAACTCAGCCTTGCAGTTCAGTGCTCAGCCCATGTGTTTTGAAAATGGATTTAAAAACCGTAAGTGTATCTGTTGTTTCATTAACAACAGGCGATGTTTATTTTTTTGAACTTCACACTGTTGAAACTGAGAGAGAACACGTGTCTGTTTTTAGTTTAATATGGGTATTCCCTGTGCGCTTAATGAGGGAATGTATAGGACAGCTGTTTTGAATGTATACAGAATGTAAACCCTTGGTGGAGTGTTTAACTTTTTGAAGCTACATTTAATTTCAAACTCTCGTGAAAGGTAAAATAGTCAAAAAACACTGAAGGAGTCATATGATCTTACTACAAAGACAGCAGGAATCTGGTATCTATTAGCCAGGATCCTTAGTACCTAACACCATGTTTTCATGTTTGAAGAAGAGCTTTTTGCCAGCATTTACTAACTCACTCCTTTTTTTCCCTGCACAAAAGCCTTAGAAAAAGTACCTTCATCATCCCTGAGCTGAAATTGAATTGGTATACCA
>Ga0181612_119960_pt1 | contig 13949 bp, 15 predicted proteins | sample HoacroProtozoa21_FD_119630 | JGI IMG/M metagenome (GOLD analysis project Ga0181612, IMG submission 119630) | Hoatzin crop microbial communities from Cojedes, Venezuel. Combined Assembly of Gp0051906, Gp0051904, Gp0051908
ACGTGGACCGCGACATTGAGATGCTTATCGGCGATGACATCGACATCGACGACATCGTGTGGTATGGAGCGGTAGATAGCGTGAGCGATATGGCCCAGCAAGTGGGTGTGGCTCATTCCGCCCCTATGACTCACCTCCAAGCTATCTGTGATGAAGCCCGTAGCAAGGGCCGTCGCATCCACTTCTTGTCTCCCTATCGTCACGATACACAGCTCTTGATAATGAATCTATTGGGTATTCACCCCAATAAGCAATCCGAAGCTGCTTCACACGATTTGCGTATGGCCGTCATAGCTATGCGTTCGGCAAAGAGTGATGCAGAGATTGAGGAATTGGAACGTGCCTGTGCCATTGGCTACCAGATGCATACCACTGCCATGCGACTCATCAAGCCAGGCGTCACCGAGCGCTATGTGGCGGGTCAGGTCGATGGCATCGCTAGCAGCTATGGCACCAAGGTGAGCTTTGCCACCATCCTCACTCAGCATGGCGAAATCATGCATGGCAGCCCCTCGTCGACACCCCTCGAGGCGGGTCGCCTAGTGCTGTGCGATGCGGGCGCCGAGTCGCTGGAGCTTTATTGCAGCGACAACACGCGCACCATGCCCGTCGGCGGGCACTACACCACGCGACAGCGCGACATCTACGACATCGTGGTGGCGTGCCACGACCTCGCCCTGCAGCTGTGCAAGCCTGGCGTGCGGTACTTCGATGTGCACTTGGCTGTGTGTCGCCTGATGGTAGAGCGTCTCAAGGCGCTAGGGCTGATGCGTGGCGACAGCGATGAGGCAGTAGCCGCAGGAGCACACGCCCTGTTTTTGCCTCACGGCTTGGGCCACATGATGGGCATGGACGTGCACGACATGGAGGGGCTAGGGCAGACCTATGTGGGCTTTGATGCTGACACGCCGCCCCGCCTCGACCAGTTCGGCACCAGCAGCTTGCGCATGGGGCGGGCGTTGCAGCCAGGCTTTGTGGTCACCGACGAGCCAGGCATCTACTTCATCCCCGCCCTCATCGACCATTGGCGAGCCACCAATCACTGTGCCGAGTGGCTCAACTACCCCTTGATAGAGACCTACAAGGACTTTGGCGGCATACGCATAGAGGACGATGTGCTCATTACAGCCGACGGATGTCGCCTACTGGGTGAGCAGCGCATCCCCTATCGCCCCGACGATGTCGAGGACTATATGGCTCAGCACCAGCAATAGGCGACAACAACCTCGCCTCACTCGCTTTCACCCACCATCCACCAAACAGCGGGGGAGGAGGGTGAGGTGGTCCGTTGGCTAGATGTAGCAACGGGGGCTTGTTTTTTGTCTCGATGGGCAGGGAGGATGATTGTTTGTTGCTCATGATAGACTGTTAAAAAAAGATTAACACGTATATGCTTGGAGAAATGGAGAAATGGAGAAACTGAGATTGATTAGTTGATTTTAGCTTAGATTTTGGGCTGATTTCTCCGCCCCAAAAAAGCGGTTTAAATAACTAATTAATAGTATATTATAATACTTTCTCCATTTCTCCAAATTTCCTATATAGGATATAGGCTGGAGAAATGGAGAAATCTTATTCTATCAATTTATAGGTTTTCTCCTTCTTATCAAATTGCAGCAACCCTGTGGCTGTTGCTTTGTCTAATAGCCGATAGGCAGAGCCATTGCTAAAATTTTGTACCATCAACTGTTTCGCTAGCTCGCTTTTCTTCATCGTCTTGAACTCGCCAAACAGTGGCGCAAGCGTTTCGCGCAGGTCGGCGTCAGCCGCCTGGCTCTACGTTCCATTCCCGCAATTTCAGGAGAGTGTGTCAAAATAGGCACATCCTCATTTTTTTGGCTATTTGCTTGGAGAGTGGACGAAAATGAATTACCTTTACCGAAATTAATAAAACCACATCATCAATCTCATGAAAACTTATCTCGTGACTGGAGCTGCTGGGTTTATCGGCTCAAATTTTGTAAAATATATTCTCAACAAATATGACGAGAATGTAGAAATTGTGATTTTGGATGCGTTGACCTACGCTGGCAATCTGGCCTCGCTAAGCGATGAGCTCGAGCGCCCAACGGTGACCTTTGTGCGTGGCGATATTGGTGACCGCGACTTGGTGGCACAATTGCTCGAAGATCGTGACGTGGACTATATCGTGAATTTTGCCGCCGAGAGCCATGTGGACCGCAGCATCACCAATCCCCGCCTGTTTCTCGAAACCAATATTCTAGGGACTCAAAATCTGCTCGATTGTGCTCGCCAGGCATGGCTCGTCGGCCGCGACGCCCAAGGGCACAACCTCTATGCTGCAGGCAAGAAGTATCTGCAAATCTCTACCGACGAAGTCTATGGCTCGCTCGACAAGGACTATGATGATCCCCAACCACTCGTGGTAAGCGAAGATGTGAGTGAAGTGATTGCTGGGCGCACCGACCTCAAGACCTATGGCAAGCATTGCTTCACCGAGCAAACGCCTCTAGCCCCTCGATCGCCCTACTCGGCATCCAAAACCAGTGCCGACCTGATAGTGATGGCCTATCATGAGACCTATGGTCTGCCTGTGAACATCACCCGCTGCAGCAACAACTATGGTCCCTATCACTTCCCAGAGAAACTGATTCCACTGATTATCAACAACATCTTAGCGGGCAAGAAGTTGCCAGTGTATGGCAAGGGAGAGAATGTGCGCGACTGGCTCTATGTGCAAGACCACTGTAAGGCCATCGATATGGTACTGCGACAAGGCATCGTGGGTGAGGTGTACAATGTGGGCGGCTTTAACGAGGAAAGCAACATCAACATCGTGCTACAAGTGATAGCTATCATCGCTCGCATCATGCGCCAAGAGCCACAATATCAGTCACTGCTCAAGTGCAAAGTAGCAGATATCAACGAGAACCTTATCGAATTTGTTACCGACCGCCCAGGCCACGATATGCGCTATGCCATCGACCCCTCAAAGATAGCACGTGAACTAGGTTGGTATCCCGAAACACCATTCAACGAAGGTATCGAGAAGACTGTCCGCTGGAATCTAGACCACCAAGATTGGGTGGCCAACGTGACTAGTGGCGACTATCAACGCTACTACGACGAGATGTATGGTCACCGCTGATGGCCAAGCCATCGTGCAGGCAGGCTACTTGCGATGAGCACTATCGCGATAGGGCAAGATGTCACCATAGATGGTAATGCGTGGCCCACCCATGCTAGGTGAGACATAGGCCACAGCCCGCTTGCCACCATGATAGAGGGTGATGCTCACTTGAGCCGAGACGTTAGAGCCATTGAGGGCATAGGTCAGATGCACATCGCCATGATTATCGGTGGTAAGGTGTTGGTTAGTCACCTTACCCTTGGCTGTGAAACCACCTAGACCATTGGCACCAGGGTTTCCCGTGTTAAATGCTACTTGAATGATGCCATCTTGCTGCTGTACAAGCACAAAGTTGGAGTTGCTATTGATATCATATCGCCGATAGCCCATATTGCCCACCTGCACATTGTCGGCAACGAGGACAAAGTAGCCTCGCTTGAGCGAATTGGAGGCCTTCATATAGGCCGTTTTGTCGTCTAGCGCACGCAAGCGTTTTTCGCGCTCCTTGATATCGACTTCAGATTCAGAGGATGGCTCAGCAGGGCTGATGCGCTCTAGCTGCACATCATCACTCTCGATATAGACTTGGGTGGATGGTTGCTCAGCATTGACTCCAGCAACAGTCAGCCACAAGAGCACTAGCGAAACGAAAGCTTTTTTCATTTTTTAAACTTTTTTGGGGTCAATTCTTCTACCGATTGTTAGACTATGTGTGAGATGAAATGTTTAATTTTGTGGTCCAAATAAAAAGTTGTTGGTCCAAAGCATAATGAACGAGACAAGAATACAACTATCTATAGGTAGTCGCCTGCTGGTGCTGCTAGGGCTGATGGGAATCGGGTTGCTAGTGCTGGGGCTGGTGGCTGGGAGCCTGCCTCTGCTAGGGGTACTCACCATGCAAGACCTCTTGGTGTTTGCCCTGCCCGCTGTAGTGGCCATGCTCATCAGCTATCGCCACCCCCTGCGAGCGATGAGACTCGACCGTTGGCCTAGCTGGCAGGTGGTGGGCTGCATCGTGGCATTTTGGGTGGTATCGCTGCCCTTGATGAATTGGCTAGTCGCTATCAACGAGGCGATGACGTTGCCATCGTGGATGAGTTCTGTGGAGCAATGGATGCGCGCTAGCGAAGCCAGTGCCGAAGAGTTAACGCAGCAATTGCTAGCCACCAAAAGCCTCCCACAGCTACTGGCCACCGTGACCGTGGTGGGTGTGCTAGCAGGGCTGTGCGAAGAGTTGCTGTTTCGTGGTGCGCTGTTGCGCATCGTGCTAGATAGCCCCATCGGCCGACATGCTGCCGTATGGGTGGTGGCAGCCATCTTCAGTGCCATCCACCTAGAGTTTTTTGGTTTTTTGCCTCGCATGGTGCTAGGCGCTTGGTTTGGCTACCTCGCGCTATACACACGCAGCCTGTGGACACCCATCATGGCCCATGCGCTCAACAACAGCATGGTGGTGGTGCTACATCACCTAGCCTATCGCGGCACGTTAACTCCAGGTGCTGCCGACCAGCTAGGCGTGCCTGCGAGCGGATGGCCTTGGCTAGCGATGCTCAGCATGGTGCTCTCGATAGGTGTAGCCTTGAGGACAATAACGCTAAGCCGCCGCGCGTGGGCCCATTCATCAGCTACTAGTGCCCCACTTCAACAATGACCATAGCAATACCTGAAATATGAGTTACGAACCACTAGCCGAACGATTGCGCCCTCACAGCCTCGACCACTATATCGGGCAGCGCCACTTGGTGGGCGAAGGAGCCGTGTTGCGCCGCATGATTGAGAGTGGCAACCTATCATCATTCATCTTGTGGGGACCTCCTGGAGTAGGCAAAACCACCCTAGCACGCATCATTGCCGAGCAAACTCAAGTACCATTCTACACACTATCGGCAGTGACATCGGGCGTGAAAGACGTGCGCCAGGTGCTAGAGCAATGCCGTGCCGATGCTAGCAGCGTGTTCAGCAAGGGGCGTCCCATCTTGTTTATCGATGAGATACACCGCTTCAGCAAGTCACAGCAAGACTCGCTGCTAGGGGCTGTGGAGCGGGGCACCGTGACGCTGATAGGAGCCACCACCGAGAATCCTTCGTTTGAGGTCATCCGTCCCTTGCTATCACGAGCACAAGTCTATGTGCTACATCCCCTCGATAGCGACGAGTTGCTGCAACTACTCGACCACGCCATCAAGCACGACACCCTGCTCAAGCAACACGAGGTGCACATCGAGCAGACCGATGCACTGCTACGCTATGCGGGTGGCGATGCTCGCAAGTTGCTCAACATCTTGGACCTGATGATGCAATCGCTGGGTGAGGCTGAGCCACTAGTGATTAACAATGCCATCGTTACCGACCGCTTGCAGCAACACCCCATGGCGTTTGACAAAAATGGCGAGATGCACTACGACATCATCTCGGCTTTCATCAAGTCGGTGCGCGGTAGCGACCCCGATGCCGCCGTCTATTGGCTAGCACGGCTAATAGCTGGTGGCGAAGACCCTAAATTCATCGCCCGACGCTTGTGCATACTGGCCGCCGAGGACATTGGCTTGGCCAACCCCAATGCGTTGCTGCTAGCCAATGCCACCTTCGACATCGTGGACAAGATTGGCTGGCCCGAAGGGCGCATTCCCCTGAGCGAATGTGCCATCTACCTGGCGACATCGGCCAAGAGCAATAGTGCATATCTGGCTATAGGAGCCGCCACACAGCTTGTGGAGCAAACAGGCGATATGCCCGTGCCACTGCACCTGCGCAACGCCCCCACCACCCTAATGCGTCAGCTAGGCTATGGCCACGACTATCGATATGCGCACGACTATCCAGGTCACTTTGTTAGGCAAGCCTACATGCCCGACGAGTTACATCACCCACAGCTGTGGCAGCCACAAGACAATGCCGCCGAGCAGCAAATGGCCGCACGCCAGCACAGCCGCTGGGGGCAAGAGACCGAACAGCGCTAGCCACCACCTTCACACCCCTCACTCCTCATCATGGCACGACACAACCAACTAGGCAAAGCAGGCGAACAAGCTGCAGTGGATTTCCTCATCAGCAAGGGGTTCACCGTGCGCCACACCAACTGGCGCTTCAACCACCTCGAAATCGATATCATCGCCCAAGAGGCTCACACCAACACCTTGCACATCGTCGAGGTCAAGACGCGAGCCTACCGCAACGAGCACTATGACCCTATGAGCGCTATCAACAGCACGAAGGTTCGTCACCTAGTGGATGCTGCCAACGCCTATGTGCAATGCTATCACCTGCAGATGGAAGTGCAATATGACGTGATGATTGTCATTGGCTCGGGCGATAACCTCTCGATTGACTATATGCCAGACGCCTTTATGCCTCCACTGCGCACCCACCGCTGACGCGCTTGGCACGATAGTTGCACTTCTTGCCCACTGCTGGGCAATCACCTCTCGCCCACACCCTATCAAGATGATGAACCAAGGCAACACCACCTCTACCACTCACCGATGGGACAATATCATGGCAGCAGCCCTCAAGATGCCTAGCGTGAAGGTCCACCGCACAGCATGGCTACAAGCCACCCTGAGCCGACACTGCAGCCCCGAGCAGCTGCAACAAGTGCTCAACAGTTCGCCACCCGAATGTCTATCCCTAGCGCTCATCGACAAGCTAGCTGGTCGCTGCATCACCCGCCACACCCGCCACACAGCTGCCCTGAGCACTGCAGCAGGACTACCTGGTGGTCTAGCACTAGCAGCCGCCATGCCCGCTGATGTGGTGCAAGGCCTCTACCACACGCTCAAGCTATCACAAGAGCTGGCCTACCTATACGGATTTCCCGACCTATGCGATGAGCGCGGACAGCTAGCTAGCGGCTCCTCCCAAGTGCTCACCGTGATGACAGGCGTGATGATGGGTGCCTCGGTGGCCACCATAGCCCTCTCGCAGGTGTGTGAGCACGCTGCCCGACAAACGCTACGCACCCTGCCCCAATCCTCCATCGCCCGTAGCCTGATATACCCGCTTGCCAAGAGCATAGGTCTGCAAATCACACAGCAGCGGGCCACCAAAACTGTCACGAGGGCGATGCCGCTGCTAGGCGGAGCGGTGGCGGGCATACTCACCTACACCGCCTTCAAGCCTGCTGCACACCGACTCAAGACACAACTGCACAGCCAGATGCCTGCCTTGCTTGCCACCTACCACCCACCTCACCTGGCAGCTAGCACATCTTCCCCACCCTTGCGGGTGCACTAGCTACGCAGACTGATATTGCTTGGGGGAGCAACCCACAGCTTGCTTGAAATATTTGCCAAAAAACGATTGGTTGGCAAATCCTAGTGCATCGGCAATCTGTTGCACCGTGTAGCGTCCACTACGCAACATCGACTTGGCATCGAGTATCACATAGTCCCTAATCCATTGTGAGGGATGACGCCCCGTCTGCTCATACACCACGCGCGACATATACTTGAGCGACAGACACAGCCTATCGGCATAGAAACCAAGGTCGCGGTGCCGACGATAATACTCCTGCACACAGGCCAGAAAATGCGCCACAATCTCGTCATGACGAGAGAGAACAGGCCGCTGCTCCAGTCCTAGGGGCATGCCTTGAGCAATGATACCTCCCATCATATTGAGGCAGCTGAGTATCACCTCTTGCTTTTGCGCCAGCTGCTCATCCAAGCAAATGTGCCGCAAGAGTTGATAACTCTCAAGCAACAGCTCAAAATGGCTTGCCTGCATCTGCAACGCCACCACTTGGATGGCATACAGACGATTAATGTTATTGTGGCTGATGTGCTGCAGAGCGGGCAACACCTTAGGGTCAACGGTCATGCGTATCACCTGAATGTCGTCTGTGAAATCCACTTGCTCGATGATAGCCCCTGCCGCCACCACTAGCACCTGCCCAGCAGTGACTCGATAGTCCTGCAGATTGACCCTCATGTCGATATCACCGCTAACCACGACCAGTAGCGACATCTGCACCGCGCGTTTGGGAAAGCTATTCACAAAGTCTCGCGCCTGTTGCATCTGGGCATCGGTAGCAACAAGCCCTATATTGTCGGTAATCAAAAAACGATCGGCAATCATCAGTGTGTGACTGCTAATGGGCATCATCGACATATCCATTACTAAGCGTATATTTGTTTAGAATTCTTATAATCAGGCTATTACGTCTAAATTATTTTTTATTCCGACAATAAAAACGTTTCGTGTATTGTATCAAAAAGTGGCTAGCGGTTTCAGACGTTCTTGATTATCCAATACCCTCTCAATGTTTATTTCGTCATTTGTGGCTACAAATCTAAGCTGAAACGTTTCAATAATACATTATATATTTTATCTACGAGAGTTTTTTTATTCCAAGGGCTATCTCTTTTTGCTCAATCTGAGCTTCTCGTTTAACGAGGTCGATTTCTTTTTCGAGGAGTTCTCGTTCCTTATCTTGTAAAGAATGCAATTTTTCCTGCAAATCTCTATCCTTATGTGCGAGTTGTTGGAAGAGATCTAAGAGCTTTTTTGACATATCTATCACCTCGGCAATGTCAGATTGTGACTTTTCTTCTTTTGCTGGTTCTTTGTCAGGGAGTAAGAGTTCGCCTTCTCCAGTAAACAAATATGACCTATTAATCTGTGGAAATCGCTCACAGATGAGATTGACAACACCAGGATTAAACTTTTTCGTACGTCCACGTTGTAAATCGAATATACGTTGGTAATTGATTCCAATCTCCTTTGCAAAAGTCGGTGCCTTCATACCGACAGTGTTTAAGACTTCTCCTATGATGCGTTTTGCATCTACGACGTTCTCAGCTCGTTCTTCTTGATTTCTCATAATAATTAATTAAAATAGTAAACAACTAATAAAACAATATTGTCATCTGCGATGACAAAGCTAAAAGAATGTTAAATATTGCGTTTATTTGTACAAATAATTATATATTTGTTGTGATATATAATATTAATTACTACATTTGCACGCGTAAACAACAATAATATTGACAAAGGTAAGCAATTACCCGCTCAAATGCAAATATTTTTTATACATAAAAATGATGAAAGAGACAATTAATGATGATTTCTCTCAGAGAAATATCGAGAAAGTAACGGAGAAAATTGATCAGGATGTAGAAACCCCTATCAATTCTGTAAAAAAAGATGTAATAATCGAGAAAAAGCCAATCACTAAAGTACTGAAATCGATGGAAGTAGGTACTGTGGTAAGGTTTCCAATTGAACAGAGAGGATCTGTTTTAGCTGTAGCGAACAGGTTACGTAAGGAGTTATCACGCTCAGGATGGGACTTCCAGCTCAAAGACGTGATGGAGAACTATGAAGTATCCGTAACTAGAGTAAACTAAGATGTAACGTCATTATGCGAGAAGCAAAAACAGAAAGGAAGATAAGTATGGTGACGAAAGAAGAAATCATAGTTCAGAAATATCGCTCTCTGCTAAAAATCGCAAGTGGGTTTCATTGCTCATATAAGAAAGCCGTGAGAATCGTCGGTGGAGAAAAAAGATTAGAGCGACTCATGAATGAGAATAAAGTAAGATACGACAGGAAACCAGGCGCCCCTAATACGATGTGGCGTTTCAAAATGGTGGATATTATAGAAAATGTTAAACCAATGCCGAATGGCTGCAAATAAGATAGAAATATAAACAAAAATCCTTATGAGTTTAATTAGAAAACCGAACGAGTTAAACGTTCAAACGAAGATTAAGATGTTGATTTACGGGCAAGCTGGTATGGGGAAGACAACCCTCGCCCTCAGTGCGCCAAACCCATTGTTGATTGACTTCGACAATGGTGTAAATCGAGTGAATTATGCACACATCAAGGACACTGTTCAAGTGGAGAAATACGAGGATGTGTTGAAATTATTGGCCGAAGAAGATTTGAGTGCCTACGATACATTGATAATCGATACTGGTGGGAAGATGCTAGATGCCATGACCAGTTATATCATTCGTTGCAATCCCAAAATGGGAAGAGCCAATGGCATGCTAACTCAAAATGGATATGGCCAGCGCAAAGCAGAATTCTCCAACTTTTGCAGAATTGTGAGCGACAAAAATAAGGATATTGTATTTGTTGCCCATAGACAGACGACAATGGATGGCGATGATGTCAGATATGTTCCACTATTTGGTGGCAGCAACTATGATTCATTGGTAACAGAACTTGATTTGGTGGGCTATCTAGAAGCGAATGGGACCAAAAGGACCATTACCTTTGAACCAACGTCAAGAAATGATGGGAAAAACACTTGCAACCTTCCACCCGTGATGGAAATCCCAACGATTATTGATCAAAGTGGAAATGTTACAGCACCCAATAACTTTTTAGAAGAAAAGGTGTTCAAACATTATCGACAGCGGCTTATTGAACGATCGGTGGAGGGCGAAGCCTACAAAAGAGTTACTTCACAATTGGATGAGGCCATAGCTAAAGTTTCAGATGCGGAAAGTGCGAATGAATTAATTTCCCACATTGACCAGTTCCAACATGTCGGTAATTCCAAAGCCATAGCAGCCATGAAGCTACGAGAGAAATGCAAAACGCTCAACTTGACATTAGTGAATGGGAAATATGTTGCCGAAAGTTAAGTATAGGCTCTATGCTACTCTCCTCGATGCGTATCAAGATTATTTAGATTGTGAAAAGAATTATAACAAGTTCTATTCCAACCCTGATAGTCCGAACTTAATAGCTTACGACGAGTATGAGAGCAAAGTCCTGAAAAACCTGATAGACAGGATTAACCGAGTCCCGTTTGACAGTGATGCCGCTGATAAAGGAACGGCCTTCAACGAGATTGTAGATTGTCTCATCAAAGGCTGCGAAAGCTCAAAATGTCCTTTCCATGAAGATAAAGATCTAGGGTTCATCTTTGCTGATTACAAAGGGAAGCGATTTGCATATAGTAAAGCAATCTGTCAAGAATTTGCAGATTACTATCAAGGCGCGATGTCACAAGTGTTCGTGACTGCTAATTTACCAACATCGTATGGGCTTGTAGAATTGTATGGGTATATCGATGAGTTGATGCCATTCTCAGTTCATGATATTAAAACGACTAAGAGATACGAGGCATTTAAATTCCGCAATCACTGGCAACATTTAGTCTATCCGTACTGCTTAGGCCAACGTGGAAATGAAGTAGAGTATTTTGAATACAATATCACGGACTTCTATGACACCTATACGGAGAGATACGATTATGTTCCCGAAAGGGATGTACCACGCTTACGTAACCATGTAGAATCGTTCATAGAATTCCTATGCACATATCGGAGCAGTATCACAGACAAAAAGGTTTTTAATCTATTGTAATGCAAATTCAGGCGAACTTGGTGGTGACCACATCCAAGGACATCGTGTGTAGCCGTTCGATTGTAGAAATGATTGAACAGTTGCCAGTTGGAAAGTATCGTATAGTTATTGAGGAGCAGGCCTCAGTGTGTACAGTACCACAAAAGCGACTACTATGGATGTGGTTCACCTACCTCGCCCGAGAATCTGGGACTCCGAAGGCAGAATGGTACACTTACTACTGCAATAAGTTTTTGGAATCTGGTGAGCATTCAATCAAAGGGATGACCAGTAGCCAACTTGCATTTTTGATGATGCAAGTGCAGGCGGATGTCGCTTCAGAATTTGGCATACAACTCCCACAACCAGGTGATGATAACTATAACTATTTTGTAAGGGAATACTCTATCAAATGATTTACCAGCTAAGAGATTATCAGCAACAAGCAGGTGATGCTGCTGTCCGTTTCTTCAATGACAGCGATGTCAGCAAAAATGCAATCATCGTTCTACCGACAGGCTCAGGCAAGTCACTGGTTATTGCGGACATTGCTAGGAGGCTAGACGGGAATGTGATAGTTTTTCAACCTAAAAAAGAAATTCTAGAGCAAAATTTCATGAAGCTCAAGAGCTATGGTGTCGAAGATTGCTCGATATATTCAGCAAGTGCGGGAGTGAAAGAAGTCAGGAGAATTACTTTTGCTACAATCGGTAGTGCCATCAACAAGCTAGATTTGTTCAGAACGTTTCCCTATGTTATCGTCGATGAGTGCCACGAAGTGAACTCCAAGGGCGGAATGTATAAAGATTTTATAACCGCAGAGAATCGAAAAGTCCTTGGGCTAACAGCAACACCATACAGGTTATGCTCCGCTAAAATTTCATTAGATGCAAACGGGAGGTATGACCCGACTCAAGAGTCAACTAACAAATGTATTCTCAAGTTTCTTACAAGAACCAGACCGCGCATTTTTCATGATGTGATTTATCACATTGACATTCGTACATTACTCGATAGAGGTTATCTGGCAAGGCTACGATATTTTGACTTGTCTATCATAGACCAAACTGGGCTGCAACGGAATACGACAGGAATGGATTATGACGATAACTTTCTGCAATTGGAATACGAAAAAGTGAACTTTAAGGAATACATCGTCAGTGTAGTCAATAGACTTCTGCATCCCAAATCTGGTATTCCAAGAAAAGGAATACTTGTATTTACGCGGTTCATCGAAGAGTCAGAATACCTCTGCAATCAGATAGAAAATTGTGCTATGGTTACAGGGAGCACCCCCAAAAAAGAACGAGAAAGAATCATCTCGGACTTTAAAGAGGGAAAGATTTCAGTTGTAGCTAATGTAGGAGTACTCACGACAGGATTTGACTATCCAGAACTAGATACGATACTCGTAGCTAGACCAACAATGTCCCTCGCACTATGGTATCAGATAGTTGGCCGTGCGATCAGAGCTAGTCCAGGAAAAGACGGCTGGATAGTTGACCTTTGTGGCAACATCAAGAGATTCGGGAGAGTGGATGATCTTACCCTTACAGAACCTGAGCGAGGCATGTATATGGTTTGTGGCATTGTACAAGGGCAACGTAAACAATTGACTAACGTGTATTTTTAAGTTATGGGCTCATATGACAAAAGACTGCTAAAAGCAACCATCGATGGTAATCAGAAGCCAGTAAAAAAAACGATAAGGAAAGCTTTATCAGAAAGCCAGATACAGCAAAGTTGCTTAACCTGGTTCAAGCAACAGTATCCCAAGATATGGAGTGCTGGGGTATTATTCCATATTGCCAATGAGGGAATCCGACTTGGCGGCGTTGGAAGTCGAATGAAACGCGAGGGCATTGTCAGAGGGGTTGCAGACTTGTGTCTAGCAATTCCTAGACACGGATATGGCGCACTCTATATTGAAATGAAACGCCCTGGAACCTATCAAAGCCCAGAACAAAAAGAATGGCAAAAAGGGATTGAGTATTATGGAAACAAATACGTGATATGTCGCTCTCTTGATGAGTTTATGACAACCGTCAAAAGATATTTATCCCAATTGTGAAGGATGTTGTTTTACGATATGGCGATATACAAGGATGGTTGTGGGATAACCCACAACGGCTTAAGTGTTGGCTAGATTTGCTGTTCATGGCCGCCGATGAAGAATGTGAGGTTATATTTATGGGAAGACCGTACACCTGCGATAAAGGTCAATTGATTGCATCGTTGTCAAGTCTAGCGAAAAAGTGGCGGATCACTAAAAGTGCTGTACGAGTCTTACTCGGTAATTTATGCAAATATGGATATATCACGCACGAAGCACGCACGACTTACGCACGGATAACTATCTGTGGATATGATAAATATAAGGTATCTACGCACGGATTATGCACGGATAGTGCACAAGGTAACCAAGAGCGCACGGATAGCGCACGGATTATATCTTGTGAATCAGAATATTACGATGACGTAACGCACGGATTACGCACGGATACTGCACAGAGTAATCATGAGCGCACGGATAGCGCACGGGTTGTATCTTGTG
>Ga0181612_168640_pt1 | contig 13949 bp, 7 predicted proteins | sample HoacroProtozoa21_FD_119630 | JGI IMG/M metagenome (GOLD analysis project Ga0181612, IMG submission 119630) | Hoatzin crop microbial communities from Cojedes, Venezuel. Combined Assembly of Gp0051906, Gp0051904, Gp0051908
GCGCGCACGCCTTTTTTCCCATGGCTCCCCTCAGCTACCCATGAAAATTTAATGGGGCGTTGAGGGCCGTTACCTTCGGCGGCAATGGAGGGAGCATATTTCGCCTAATGCACTTGCTGCCGAGCCAATAGGTCTGGTGCAGGCAGATCAGGAGTCGCGGAGAGACTCTCTCCTTTCAACGCAAAATTCACGACCCATTAAACTTATTCTGCGGTAACAGCTTCTTTGCAAACGGAGACCCACAGAAAACAGAGGCTGCCATGCGCTTCCTGACAGGATTTACATACAGAGGAGAAGTACATTCGCCAGGTTATTGCTGTTTCACTAGTATGATCTCCAGTCGAGGCGTAAAAGCAGCTCTGCTCCAGCTAACTGAGGTAAATGACTAAAAGAAAAGCTTTTTGCAGTCTCCAGATAGGTCTGATTTGCCTCCCGGGTCTGAGCGGCAGCGTCTCCTTCGGCTGACAGAGAAGAGGGCTCAAAGCACCACAGAGCATCCGATCTGATGAGAAATTGCGAGCGAGATGCTGTGCCGGGCAGGCAAACACCTAACTGCTGATGCGCGCTCCTCGAGATGACAGTCCAGGAGTGATCCCCAAGATGCTCACGGGGTAGGAAGGTGTTTACACGTTATTCTACCTCCAGCTGACAGGCAGGAGATCTGACCCCATGTGGCAACACGCTTCACCGGGCAGGGAGCACCCGCCCAAGAGCTGAGCCAACAGATCGGCTGAAAGTGCCTGCAGAGATCTGGTAACTTTCTCAAATCGTTTCAGTTTCATCTTCCTCAATTATTCTTTCCATAGCACATTAGGTATTAAGCATAAAAGATAAAGTCATCTAATAACCTTTACGACGTAACAAAAATGCACTTCAAAAGTCATACCACGTTTATAGAAGTAGTTGATGGAATGGAGACTTCTACTGTTTTCTTCCATTCCATTTATTACAGAAATGAAAGGCAGGATTATCAATTGAACCCACTTATTCTAATGTCGATTAAAAAAATTAAGTCCTGGTAGTAAACTTAATTGCAGCAGTATTTCCTATCAGTGACAATTTTGCTGTCTCACAAAGACAAAGAACTTAAGAAAAAATAAAGTAACAGAATTCACCTTTCCATTAGCAAATGATAGGTAGCATCCTCTAAATGACACGTGGCTATGCTTGTCTATAAGTATTAAGTCCAATGAAACGTTGGTGATCCTCAGTTCCCAAAATGCGTGTTTTTTTTTTGTTGGGGAAATGCTAAATGAACTGCTCTACATCCTTACACATTACACTCTAAAATGAAGTTGTATTTACCATGTTGCTGGCCTCCCTGAGGTCCTGCAGTTTACAGGAAGGGTGCTAGCAGTTGACTAAGAGAAGGAACTTTGAGTCAGGGTAAACTTCATTCCTATTTCTGCAATTTATGGATGCAAGTCACACTTGCTAACAATATTTTTTAAATATAAAAGACTGCACTAGCTCACAGCTTGTAATATGAATGCAAATAAACTTGTAATTATACTATGCAATTTTCTACTTTTTAAAAAAACTATGAAAATAGAACAGACCTGAAGAGCAATATGAACTGCAGTTCTTCATTGTGTTCCTTCATTATGCAGGAGTTGCCATAAGCAATCTGCTCTGTTTTAATGTGAAATACTTTTTAGGTCATAAGTTTGCAACACAAATTCTCACATAAGAATGTTTATATGGTCACAGTTCCTCCTGTCTAGCAAAAAACATGACCAAGACACAAAGGAGGAAGAAATTTGGTGTGATAGCTGGCATACCCTTCTTTTGTCTTTATCTGTAAAGCTTATTTAAACTCAACATTCCTATACTCTCCTTTCTGATGATGTACTATACCATCACAGATGAAGTGATAAACCATTAAGAGTTATATATTAAGAAATGTAGGCCAAAGATGTCATTTCCACTAACCACTGACCGGCTGGAGGAGCTGAAGATAGGAACCTAAAAAACTAGTTCTCTAAACCATTTTTCCAGTGTGTGGAATAGTTACTGCTGCAGTGCTCAGTACTTGCTAAAATAGCTGAAGGGAAAGCAGTATCATCTTAGCTCTTGATTAGATTTGAGCTAACAGGACAATGATCATAAGCTATTTCAGTGTTCCGGGGCACATTAGTTGAGATAGGGATGAAAGCACTGCATAAATTGTTTAACGAATTGCCTCAACATTAAAATATCCACTACCGATACCTGCACGCCTGGATTTTAAGTAATTTGTTATACTACCCAATTTACAATAAGAACTGCCTTTGCTAGTAACCCTCTGTAAGAAGTACCCCACAGAGCAAAAATGTTTACCTGGAAATAAAAGATAATTCACAGGATGATTATGGAAAGTGAATTCACTGATAATTCACAGTTAAGTCTTCTGACTCCTTAAGAAAAAGGTACTCAAAAAACTTCCTCCTTTCACCTCACAGGCAAGCTAACTCTGGTTAGGCACGCAAGCTGAGAACGGAGCCGGTTTCCTTCCAGAGAGACCCAAATAAGGACCATTGGCTGAAAGATGGATCTCCAGAGCTTCCCTTCCTAAAATCCGCTCTGGTGATGCAATTTTTTAGCATTCTGTTGGCCAAGGAGAAGAAAGTTTTCTTGTATTTAATCCACTGGGTTTTGTCCCGCTGCAAGCCTATGTGTTTCTCACGTGAAATGCTAAGATAGTATCCACACTGTAAAACTAGAATCATCTTGCATAAATGGTAAATCACTAGCCCTTAAAGCCTGTAAGGTTACTGTCAGTGCACATGTGTAACATCCATTAGTATTAATGAGAACCGGACATTCTCTAAGATGGAATATAGGTCTTATTTTCATTAAACTAATTAATATATCTCAAGCTGTGGAGATTATGAAGGGCTACCAAACAATGTTATAGAGAAATTCTGAGCAACGTTTGAGAAGGAGCTTTATGTGGTGCTTTCAAAGAATCTAAAGGTGAAAGATATTTGTTACACTTGATTCAAGTGTGATTTTTGGAGTAGGTATTGAAAAGAGAATCAGCCATTATTTCTGCTATTAACATCTTACTAAAATACAGAACAATGTGCAGACTATCCCCTGCCAAATGAGCTCTCAAAACATCAGCTTCCTCACAAAACCACTCTGTGCATTTACTGATCTATATTGTAGCCCACAGCAGGATCATCTTGATCACTCTGGAGATACTCGACGTGAATAGTTCCTCACACAATAGTGGTTTCAGTTTAATAAGTTCCTCTAAGACAATAAGGCACTGACTGAAAATAATACCTGCTGCATTACCAGTAGCTATGGTAGCCCACCTCTTACCATTGTGGCCATGCAGTTAGCTCCATAGCCATTCATCAGAATTAATCATGATTTGGTATTCATCTTCTGTTTTCTCAGATGGGAAGAAACTCAGTGGTTTCATTTCACTAAAAATCTATTATGGATATTTTCTTAACCTACTTCTACCTACTCAGCTCATAGGTGACTGAACAGAATATGTTGCTGAACATTGCTCTTTGCTATCAAAAAGATGTAGAAAAACTGTGGTGATCCTTCATGGAAAATGTGAAGCCCCTCTATCTTCTGACAGCGGCCCGTCAGGAAGAGGTTATGATAATTTTTCACTAGACAGTGCAGTCTGGTGAAACATGTATTATCCTGAAAAGTCCCGGGTATCTTAAAAAACAGCACATGAAAATACTGACAAATTAAATTAAATTAACTGTTGAAAGTTCCAGAGACTCATCGCAGGTTTCTGACAATGTACCTGTGTATGCTCCCACTGTGTGATGGCTTGGTCACAGAAGGAACTCCTCCTTTCATGCATCTCAACAAAGACGGCACGACCTTGTAGTTAGACATGCAAAAAGGATTCAGGTGCTTGGTTCAAATCCCAGCTCTGTCACTGATTGGTTGTGTGACCTTGGATAAGTCAGTCTATATTTTTTTTTATGTCCATCTCTACCACACCTATTTCACAGGCCTACTATGAGACTCTCTGCACTAATGTTTGGAAAGACCACAGAGGCATGCAGGGACGTATGACACTACATAGACACTTAGCCGTTGTTATACATGCGACCATTTATTCCATCTTCAGTCCCAGGAGGAAAACCAGAGAAAGTATCTTACTGTTGTGTCTGCTAGCTCCTGTTATTCTCCATCACATATTCAAAACCTTATTGAACTAACCCTAATGAAATCTCTTTCCTCAAGTGCAAATGAACAGCTCCAACGTAAATTCTAGGACTGCCCCTCTAAAATCAGCCTTCAAGTAGATGGCAGCAACTAGGCGCTTGTCTTGCCAAATTAGGGAATTTGCAAAAGCGCTGGAGATGATGAACCACATTATTTCCCAGATGCCCACGAAAGAGTCTGTGATTCTTCAAGTACAGCGATCAACTTCTTCACAAATCCAAACTGCCTCGTATTTCAAATCCTTTTTGGCAAGGTGCATTTCCCTTCACAGCCAATTAACTGCAAACTAATAATTTAGAGTGGGTTTGCCTCTGCAAAGGTTCCAACAGAGAACGTGTTGCTAAGAGCGTGATACATGCACACATTCTGAGTTCTGTTGTTCTTTCACCCCCCCCCAGACATCACTGATGATCCACATGTAGAAATCTCTTTATTTAATTTAATAAGCTCCTTTCTAGGAAAAGTTCATGGATGAAGAAAATTTTCAGCATCCCTTATATACTGAAAGCCCACGTTCCGTATTACTTTCCAAAGTGCTCACACTAGTTAAACACACGTAAACTGACAGCAAAGGGTATCTACTACAGAAAATGTATATTTACTATAGAAAAATCTGTCTACCCATGGAAAATACAGATCTGCTTTATAGAGAATTTTGAAATTTGGCTTTATTCCGAATTAGACAGTAAACGGGGGTTTGCATATTTTGTTTTAAACTCTCTGCTTCTCCAAGAAGAACGCTTATTGCAGCTTGTTCTTAAAGATGTTGTCTGCTTTAACAAGGAGTCAACACATTTAAGCTCTCCAATTTGACAATACTGCAACTTCTTTTTCACTAAGTATATATTTATCCTCATTATTTCTTCATTTTCAGATGTTAGTCAAAAACTTCAGACTCAGAGGCTCCTAAAGATCTTGGCTGTTGTCATACTCCATGATTTTGACAGCAAAAGATCCACTTGCCATTGTAAAAATCATTTTTGTTGAAAAGAGACAGACAAACATGATATTTAGGACTGCATTCCCCTCAATTTCTGCCAAAATAACAGGTATTCAGAAGACAGCAATTGTATGTAGTGAATGTCCTCAACAAGTAAGGTTGTTTTTCATTTCCTCTTATGTCACATTACATTTTCCTCTTTATATTTTCCTTTAAATATTTAGACAGAGCAGAGAGTTTTAAACGTGTCATTGACACAAATAAATGTTTAAGCAGTCATTCTACCTTGGGTTCAGCTCTTGTCAGATCTGATAAGTTAAATATCACTGGATCTGGTCAGTAATTGGATGGAAGACCTCTGAGGAAAACTCAAGTGCTGATGTAAGTGGCACTAGTTATTCAGTAGGTGTTTTTCTTAACCTCAGACTCATCCTGAAAAATGCCCTCAGCATGGTATCATGAGCACTAGCTGAACAAGGCATTCTCAGGTAAGATTTAACGTGTTATTTCTGTTAGGCACTAGAAAAGATTCCTAACACCTTCCTTCGAAACTTGCTTAGCCCACTTTTAAGTTAGTTGAACCCACTGCTATGTAATCTTTGAAAGTATAAAATCAATTTTTAATAATTTTTCTGTTAATAATAATACATTTTTTAAATCTGTTGCTTAACTAGTATCTTGTACATTTCTTTGCCTTTACTGTCTACATTCCTGACCTCTCCTTTTACCCTCTCGTTATGTTTCTGAGTGGTCAGCCTCGCAGCCTGGCTCATGGCTACCAAAGCATAGATGTTTCCTTTTGCCATTTCAGAACCAACATCAGCATTTCCAAACCCAGATATAATCCCTCTTTAACAGCTGTTGATTATTGACTGTTTTGGCACTGCTTCTTCGTGATGGGAGTGGAACTGACACTGATGGGATGCTCATCCACCCCTCAGGCTGCGGAGTATGCTGTGGCCAAGGACTGAGGAATTACGTGAGGTTGCTTCACTTGCTTATGAGCTCAAGACTTCCATGTATGTAGCTCAACAGTACACACCTGCCAGGGCCAACACCTGCAGCTCAAATACAAGATCTCTGTGCTTCTGGGACCCCTGCAACACACCATGAAATTAACATACAGGTAAAAGTAGCTCCTGGAATGTCAGTTTTCTCTTTGTCCAGCAAGGAGGCTGGACCCTGGAGCTCCCAATCCCCACGCACTCTGCACAGTAGAGGTTTGCACAAGTCTGGAAATCTCAGCTCTAGGCAGCATGCCAGAGTTCATCCAAACATATATGCCTAAGTTGATATTTCTGTAGTACATTTCAAAACTTGACAAATCATTACTTTCCGACGTTTGGTATTCATATTTTTTCCTCTTTAAGCTTTCCAGGCAGAAATGTAAATTGCAAGTGCCACCATAGCAACTCAATGCAATAATATAAATCTTCAAATAACAATTTAAATGAAGGATGTTTGAAGCATTTTTATTCTGTAATAAATTTATAGGTGTCAACTAGATCAGGGCTTCATTTCTAAAGGGGTTTTACTGTTTATCTAAAAAGACAATCCTTCACTTTAAAGAGATTATAACATTAGCCCGAGACAAAACACAGAGGTTTAAAAAACATCTCAAACGCATACTATTTATTTATATTAGAAAATTGCTTAATGGTACAGTTTAGGTTCCTAAATGTCTATGCCACTTCTTATTCCTGGCTTTCTTATTCACATTCAATAGGAATTTATGATAGAACTAAGACAGAACCTATACAACCTAGTTTTGCAGTCCTCATTCACTGCCACAAAACCAGGATAACTTCAAAGATTGTTAACAAACTTGATTTTTAAAAGACTGATGGTTGTCATATGCCTAAGGCTCAGTTTGAGACTATGCAGCATATACATAGAAGAGATGACCGTTTTTCAGATATGTGGTTCCTCTGGCTAAGGTGGTATTTCTGCAAAGCAGGGTAACACTTAACAAATCAGAGAATACAATGGCACCCCTTCAACCCAATATGAGGGCCAAGTTCCAGTTTTAGATGCTAAGCACGCACTATTGCAGCTTTTGGGAGGCTTACTTTCACATATATTGTGTGTCAAAGACTGAATCTGTGTGCCAATCTCTAGCGAAACTGACAAAACCAGCAGCATCGATATCCAGAGAAGTAGTTACATGGAATCAAGGTTACTTACAGAATAAAAAGAAATCCAAGTTATTTTTAAACTGAATAACCCATTCCTTTCTGATTCCTTAATTTCTCATCAACATCTGCCTAAGTGTATCTCCCTTTACAATGAAGTTCGTTTCCTTAACGTAAAAATAAATTTGAACAAGAACACCAAGATGTTTGTCAGCTTTCAGAGCAGGGAAAAACCCAAGCTGTTTAGAAAACAAGGTTTTTGAACATGCAAGCATATTCACTCTGGACTGCAAATATATCATAGACATGGTGTTTAGCAAGGAACAGAATCCAAATGTTATTAAATAGATAAGGGATTATGAAAGATCTATAGCGTTCAACTGAATAGTTACCTTCTGTTGAAATGTAAGTGCTTGGGACTGACAAATGTCAATAAATAATACAGCCCAGGAGTGGGTGGTAAACAAGACTAGATCCATCTGGCCTGTTGATGAGGAAAAAAGCGTGCTGTAAAACTCCCAGCTACAGGACTAGGAACACATATGCAAGGGCCCATACTGGATGAGAAAATGGAAGCATGCAACTTCCTCAGCCTCTTGTGTTAACTTCAGATCTCTAGTAATGTATGCTCCAGTCCTGCGTATCGCTGTCCGTATTTGTGCTTGGTACGTAATCTCCCATGAAGGCGCGAGCATGACTTGCATTGGAGAAAGCAGAGTTCGTGGGAAAATCTGCTGAAATTAAACACTACCAGTAAATGAAACTAGAAGTTGCCAACATTTGTATCCAGGTAGCCTTGAATCCACCTTCCCACTTTTCATATTCTATGAACATCTTCCTTTGCTAATCCACAGTCTGCCTGACACACCTACTCACTGCTTTGCCTCTAACATCATCTGGAAACTGAACCTCTCTCTATAGAACACTAATTTGCTACACCTTCCGAGGATGATTTTGCATTGAGCTCAGGAAGCATGGATTTTGTATGTGTTTTGATGAGCCATCAACTATTTTAGATACTATTTGAGCTCACCAACAGATTTCAAAATGAAACAAAATCTACCTCTCATCACATGCACAACAGGATATAACAGATGTCACAGAGAAACCAAGTAATAGCAGTGTTCATGGCTGAATTCAACAATTACCTCTGTGCTCCACTCTGTGGACTCTGCCATAAAGCCCAATAAGCATGAAAGAGACACCTACCCCAGGAGTCCAGTGTAAACTTTTATAAACAGCCTAGCAAGGCACAAGCCAGAAAACCATACAAATACACATCTTTCACACTAAAACCCACCCAAGAGTTAGGTTATATCTGATCTTGAATACACTCTGTCCTGTTGGAGCAAAGATGGACGTACATTTTGGAGAAAGAATAAAACTGATGCCTCCTCTGGGAAGAACAAAGAATATTGTGTCCATATCTACACTACAATTTCACTCTCATGGGTAATATTTGCTGGCAGGGATAGTGTCTTGTTGGCAATTCCGTCACTGACCACTTGCAGCCAGTATGAACACACTGTAAACCCCCTCTTACAAAACACCAGCATCTGGCAGCTCCTTCCAAAACCCTCTCTAGATGAAAAGCCCACTGAAGATCCTTTTCTTTGGCTCATTGCACAAGAGATGTACGTGATTTTTCTGTAATTTTCTCCTGCAATGAGTACTCGAAAGTTACAATTCTGTCCTTTCTCCTTGGTGATACCCATCACTGATCTATCAAAGTACACGCATTAGAGAGCTTGCCAAGTGGATAGTCAAGCAATGCAAAGACAGGCCTTTGATGCACATTGTGACCTTAGCGCATTCCCTTTAAATGTCTGAAAGAAGGGAAGGAAAAGAGTCTTGTCTCTTTTCCATTTGGGGGGAGGGGGGCATTGAGTGGCTCTTTGGCTACAGGAGCCTTCACATTTATTGCAATTATTATAGCCCCTAGAGGCTTCAGCTGAGACTGGAATCCCTTTATGATGAGCAGTGGAAGACAGAGAGCAAAAGAAAAGCCTTATCTCAAAAATGCATAAACGAAACACAGCTAAAAAGGCTGGGAAGAAAACATCCTCATCCCTGTTCCCATAATAAGGAAAGGAGGCATAGGGAATAAGTGAGCTTTTCCCCCAAATCCTAGTGAAATCTGTGGCAAAGCCAGGGGGAAGGACCCAGGTCTCTGCCAGCTGCTAGGCTGACACCTTCACTGTCTGTGACACAGACCTCATCTTCCAGGGGCTGCAGCTCGCTCACATCGTGAGGGTTGGACTAGATGACCCACAGAGGTCCCTTCCAACCCCTACTATTCTGTGATTCTGTGATTCTGTGATCGTGCATAACCTTTGAAGAGACCTTGTGGACCAGTAAATCAACATTTACAAAGCTCACTGCACACACAGGCCTTTCTGGGATAATGGCAGTTTGTTAGTTTCTATGTCTTTGCCACAAAACAAGGGAAGAGAAGAAAACCACAGGCTTCAGGCAGTACAAATATTAGCTGTAGGAAGCATTCAGGCCACGCATCTGGCACGACCTCTAACTCCTCTCTTCCATCTGGTCTGTGTATCCAGCTGAGAATATCCATTTTACTATCTATTCACCTGGCCTAGTGTTTGAATACTCACTGCGGTTTAAACATCGCCACAGAAAGGAGCTTTAAAGCTGAAACATGACTTAGAGCATGGTTTAACAACAATCAGATGGGAACTATCTCACTTTAGTTAAATGGGAATAGGATTAAATGCAATTAAGAGCTCCCAATGATATAATAAAGACAACTGAAAAAAAAAAAAATCAAGGCAAGTGGGCAAGAAGCAATCACCTTTCTGTCTAGAAACAGTCAAATAATGACATTTTGATTTTTCTTAGGGTCACCAAGGCCAAAATGTGCAAAATGACCTTCATTAAGTCACACTTTGTACTTTTGCTAGGGGACTGTTGCATCTGCTCCTTTCAATTTGGCTTGTTTGAGTAACAAAGCTCCCAGTGATCATCTAAACCTCATTTGAAGCACCTGTGAACAATTCATTATATTAATATAACAGCAGGGGAGGAGTACAGATACTAATAAATAGGCTGTTGAGCAGCTTTTGTTGCCAAGGTTGCTTTACCCAGCAAGGAAATGCCCCCTCCACCCAAAAGCTGGGGCACTGTGCTGAGACAGTGAGATCTGTTGTACCACAACCTGTCAGAACACACATCTGGCAGTAGAGAAGCATGTAAGTTATTTTTTTTCCTTTCAAAACAGTTGATAAACTTGTGTCTAATACTTCTGAGAGACTCCAGCATGATTTGAAACAGTTTGTTCTCAGTTAGCATAGAACAAATGTTCTCCAGCTAAAGGTGGCTATGAAAGGCATTTGGTAATGATTTGTACCAGCTGGGCTTCTCATTACTTTGAATAGATTTGTGTAAATCAGCACACAAAAATAAGCAAGTGGTCAATGCCTTTAATTGCATTTGGATGTAGTGCAGCAATAGCAAATATTTGAACTTTTGCATTTTTCCTCACATTCTGCATTTTCAGAAAACAGATTTTTTTTTTTCTAATAGAAATACGAACAGCAAAAAGATTTTGCTGTTAACATCTATTTTGTCTGGTTTCACTTAGTCACATTTTGCAAATGTCAGTGAAAAGCAAAGGTCAACTGGGAAAAAAACAGTGTGCTATGGATCAGTACAATTACAGAATGCAGAGTAGCACGGGGTTATAGAATAAGCTTAGTAGGAAAACATATCTGCAGTATTGGATATATGTGTGGTAAAATGCTGCTCATGGACCAGAGTATCTATCACCTTAAAACAGCAGAAAAAAAGATACTTTGTATGTTACTATACTTTAAGATCTTTTTTTGCAAAGAAACAGAGGCGAAAGTGATGTTTTCAATTCATTGCCTCTTTTTGCATATCGGGGCAGCTTTGAAACAGCCTTGGTTTTGACAACCAGTTTGCAGGCCAGAGCATCTTAGGTGCACTCTGGCTGCAGTGAAGTTTTCTTCCATTGCCCAAAGGGACCACAGGGAGTTATAAACTAAGTCCCTGTAGAAGATGTAGGCTGTATTCCTCGCTCTACAAAGGACCCTGGGAAAATACAGTAAGGTCTAACTTTTAAAAGTATTTAATTATATCTAAAACAGTATGCATGAAGTACCCAACTTTATAGCTCTCTCTCATATTGTCTTTTGTCTCTATTATTCTGCTGGATATGGGAGTATTTCCAGCCACCTCACGACACACCATATGCTTCAATGCGTTAGCGTTCGTAAAAGACACTGAGAAACTTGAGGACTGTGCAGTTAAAAATTATAAAGTATCTTGCCCTTACAGATTCAGTTGAAAGTTTGCTACTGTTATTATTCTGGAAGGCATGCAAAATCCATACAGAAGTGTCTCAAGACAGTTGAACTAGAATAGACATTGCCCCATTTTCATCCCTTCATATAAAGAACAGGAAATTAGAAAAGGAAGGCTATTACATGTATCAATAGCCAGAAGGGATATAATTTTAAACACAGAAGTTAATATGATCAATATAATTTTATATCAATATAACAGAGTAAATAACTCCCATAACATCACAACCTCACATTTTCTACGTCACCATAGACATGGATTAAAGATTATTTCTTCCTTACAATTTTCTCATTATAAGATAACCTTTTTATTCTGTAAATATGTTTGTTGGTTTCTCAACATCCAATTACACATGCACAGAAAAGCCATAAAGATATCCATTTTATATTTTTGACTTTTGATGAATTATTTCAAACTTAGAAACCATAAAGTAACCAAAATCTACTATTAACTCTTTGCTGGGATTGATTTAGCAAAAAATGGTAATTGTCACATTGCTTGTGGGATATCAAATATAAACAAACATTTGCATACCTACCATGAAATCCTCTCCAAAAACATGAAATTGAAGAATAGCTGAAGCTGCTTTCATTAAAAAACAAGTTAATGTTTACCATTTTTGTGTAAGGGATGATCATTTGAAACCTTTCTTTGAGCCAAAAAGACTCACATGATGCAAGCAGGCTGAGGGATTTTCAGTAATTGTGTCTTTCAGAGCTATCTTCTGCATTGATAGCTATGAAATAAATACTGCGTGTGAGCAAGTATAAAAACGTACTTGAGGTACTTCTGTTAGATAGAATCTCATCCCCTTGAAATTGCATTTCACATGAAAGATGCCCATTGACACCCAGCAGTTTAACTAGCTAGGAATATATCTAGTCAGCCACCGCTCAGCCTTAAACTGTTATCTGATTTGTCCCATAAAGCAAAATATATGAGGTACATGATACAGCATGGGGATAATGTACAATAAACATAACTTTCACTGCAGGAAGATGAGTTCCTATTGGATCATCGCACAACAGAACCAACTGTGTAAGAATCTGCCCAATCTGATCAAACTGTTTTCTTGTTTATATTACTTTATTCCATAAGCAGAATTGGAAACAGTCTTTTTGGTAAGACAGTTCTGTGATAGCTTTTAAATTACTTATTCTAGCAAAGCCTGCCAAAACTTTTCTTCCCCCTTTTGAAAATACGATCTGTGTTACTTGCTGCAGTGGCAAGGAAGTACAATCACACTATTCTTCTTTCAGCCTCTCCCTTTGAATCTCTACAGAGCATGCAATCACCATTGTCTTCTTAGGTTTCATCTCAGGACAAGAGAAGCTATGGTTATTAAAGAATGGAATGTATTGAAAAGACTTTCAAAAACCATGACGTTAAAAGCTATCAAGACTTCTGAATAATAGCTCACTAAATATGTTTACATTTTAACAGGGATTATCAACTTACACCTCCATGAGAAGATCAAGCGAAAAAAGGATTTCTTTATGGGACTTTACAATAGTTATTTATTTTCTCTTAAGGAATGCAGACTCTATGTCAAGTCTTATCCATAGTCCTGGAGTTATGTAATTTTGTACGTATTAATCATCACTTTTGATGTTCTGTATCCTTTTAAAGGTATAAGTATTTGGATGGAAAGTCTTCACACAGTTTGCATTCTCAAATAATTGCTATAAAATCAAAGGCAGAGGTTCTGGGGTAACTTTCTTCACCTACGCATGCACCTTCTAAATGTTCACACAGAGGAATTTTGAACATGTCACCCACACACTATGAAAGAGCACAGAAGTTGTGGCTTCAAGGCCCAAAGGCTCGCTGTGGGTTTAGCCTATTAGATACTGAATAAAACTAGGTCAGGAGGACCTGTGCCCCAAGGAACATATCATCTGAATAGCTGATAAAGTCTTTGGCTGGAAGGGAGCCTGGAACATGTATTTTGATAGCAACAAGTTTATTATTTGAATTTGTGATTTCTGGATGAAGAAAAAGAGCATTGTTAGGTAACTTAAGGAGATGATGATAAAAGGCAAAGGGGTGGGGAAGGCACACATGTGGGAAAGCTGACATGGGGATCCAGTGCTGAAGGGACAGATGGAGTCAGAGCAGGGCTGTGACACCTCTTGTGAGACCCCACCTGCAGTACTGTGTCCAGCTCTGGAGCCCCCAACACAAGAAGGACATGGGTGTGTTGGAGCTATTCCAGAGGAGGGCCACGAAGATGATCAGAGGGCTGGAGTACTTCTATGAGGACAAGCTAAGAGAGTTGGGGCTGTACAGCCTGGAGAAGAGAAGGCTGCTTCTCTTCTAGCAGCCTTCCAGTAACTGAAGGGGCC
>Ga0181612_125786_pt1 | contig 13948 bp, 5 predicted proteins | sample HoacroProtozoa21_FD_119630 | JGI IMG/M metagenome (GOLD analysis project Ga0181612, IMG submission 119630) | Hoatzin crop microbial communities from Cojedes, Venezuel. Combined Assembly of Gp0051906, Gp0051904, Gp0051908
CCATCCCTGGAAACATTCAAGACCAGGTTGGACAGGGCTCTGAGCAACCTGATCTAGTTAGTGGTGTCCCTGCTCGCTGCGGGGAGGTTAGACTAGATGACCTCTAGGGGTCCCTTCCAGCCCAAAACTTTCTATGATTCTATGATTCTATGAAGCTGTAAGGAAGGGTAAGAATAAACAGGATAAATCTGCATGGCTTTGCATGCTTGCAGTGAACATCATTGTATTAAGAATCATTTCTACAGCAACAGCAGCACATTTCCCAGTGGAAACCTGCAAAAAGTGAAAGACTTCCCACTCATCCTGTTATTGATGCCCTTGTATTGATTTCTTCATCAGTGCTGCAATTCAGAGCTACTTCACATGCAGCACAAAGTCAAAATCATACCCTTCAGCTATATTTCTTTGCAAAGGAACCTGGTTCAGACTGGAGGATTTACACACTAATGGAGCTGAAAGAAAGTGAAAAGAAGAATCTCTGCTGTTTGTTAAGGCTGTTTTTTATCTCCATAAGATAAAACTATCATCCAAACTCTCCCTACACAGACTTAGGCCCTGGTTTGCTAATGGCATTATTATGGGCTCAGAGCATCCTAGAAAGGGAAAAAACCTCTTCCGTGAAAGGGATGTGATTGAAAATGTTTCTTCAGGAACCGTAATGGGTAGTAAAGTTTGTAACCACTAGCCTGCAAGCTGTGAAAACAGTTCTTCTCTCTGACTCAAAGAATGTAAACCAGGCATCATGGTCTTTTAAATTATGGTCAATTCTGTGAGCATATATAATAGCTAGAATGGAGGAGAGTGAACTGTTCCGCTGCTGTTGCAGTGAATCCCTTATGCATTAAAACATTAGATTGAATTCTATATAGATCCCTAGCTACCTGTGTTACTGTTTTTAAGGTATCTATCTGAAACATTATAACACTCACTATTTATGCATCATAGAGGATTAATTGTCCATTAATCTGGTGAACAGTAAATACATATACCCTCTTCTTCCAGTTCAAAAGCATTAAACTGTCCTTCTTTTGGGCCTCGTTATATTAAGATGGGAGAAGGCAGAAAGTGAGCTTGGGTAAGATTTCAGCAGATCACGTGCCCCTTCTTAGCAGTGCTCCTTAGCCAAACCTAACTTTTCCATTTCTGGGTATGACACTTGTCCTGCTCATGGAGTTTTAAGCTCTGTTCTCAATTTATGGCGCTCTGCACAGCCCTTGTCTCAGACCTAGCAATTAAGCGGAGCTCTGCTTAGGCTGCAGAAACCTGCTAATGCGATCTTCAGCCCTCAGGAGCAATTCTTGGGTCCAGTGAAAGGAGGGCGAGGCAAAACTTTCATTTGCTGTAATAACAAACTGTCTGTGAAAGTCCTGCGGAGGAGCCAGCACTGCAAGTGATTCATGGAGCAGCACTAATTGTACTGGCTACTCACTGATAAGTTGCAACCTTGGTGAGAGGTTAGCCCATAAATCACAGTGGGGAGGTCATTTGTTTGATGTAATCAGCTAGGCCTGCCCATTTTGACAGAATCCCACTTCCTTTCTTTTTCTTTTTGTCTTTTTTTTTAATGAAACTTAGCAAAGGGAGCAACCACTGTTGCATTTCTTCTCTCATTCCTTGTTCCAACCTATACACCTCCTTGTCTCTTGCCCAGCTCCCAGAATCTTCCACTTCCCATCTTCTCATCAAGTGCTAGCTTCCAGTAAGTGAGACTTTCTTTTGCATCTTTCACCCATGGTCTTCAAAGCCATTTACAAATATACGGGAGTTCAGGCTCTAAACCCCTTTGCCTGCCTCATTTTGTAGGAGGAGAAACTAGTGTATACAAGGGTAAGGGGAAAAATTGCCCAAACTCAGGATCCTAGCAGTGTTTTAGACCACAACTAGTGATGTGCTGCTAACTTGTACAGACTGGAGTATTATACAGCTGCTTTGGATGCTGATTATCACAGGTATGCAGCAGAATAAACCTTGCAGTTCTTTATAAGTCACCCTGTACTTATTCGCCTACACATTGTATTTGTTTATGTAGTGCCCAGAGGCTAGAGAGATAAAACTAGTTCGTAGGTGAGATTTCACAGCAGTACGCTAGGGCAAACAAAATACACTTGGTGCAGTTTGAGAGCCTATTCTGATCCAGGACAGTGCTCTTCCTCGACTCTTTACACAGGCTGGGAGCAGAGATCGAGTGTATCCACAGACATTGCAACCTTTTCTCCTACTTTCCTAGTGGCCTGGTTGCCTGTGTTCGAGGCCACCACGATCAGACCTGTGCTGCTTTTCTCCTTCAAGTGCTATGGGACTGTGTCCTGGCCAGTGAGGGCACTGCCATGCCAGCTTTGCTGTCACCCTCATGGAGAAGCCTGCTCTTGATGTTCCTGGGCAGATCATGCTACGAGTCAGCTCTGATCAGTCATTGAATGGATGCAATAGGGGCAAATGCTCTTACATCACTGGAGACAGAGAAAAAGTAATAAAGTGGAGAATTCGTATGGAAAAAGCACATGGACTAGAGACAAGTCATGAACTGTATGGCTTCTGAAAAGCTATTTTCAGATTGTTTCGTATCTTTCTAGTCTTCACTTGCAAACTTCAAAGAACATCACTTAAACCTTGCAAGATCTTGAGCAAAGACACAAAAGGTTCAGTCACACGTCATTATCACAGAAGCTCAGCAGAGATCCCAGGGAGCTGGGATCCCTAGAGCTGTGGCTACAGAAATTCATTGAACCGTTGATCAATGGCAAAGCAAGACTGTGCACCTGAAGACCCCAGATTTTCTGTACTTTGAGTGGGGCACTGTATGACCACAATGATCTGATTCAGAACTGGCAAAACTTGGGTAACGAAGTAGATGCATTTTGTATTTTCCTTTTTCTTACTGTTTCAGATGGGAAAATGAACAAAACCACAGCAAGAGTCTGACGAGAATTTTTCTCATTATAAGGACTGAGGGAAGTTTTTGTTTTGTTTTGTTAGTTGTTTTAAATTGAAAACTTAAATTCTATGAATAATATTGGACACCCAAATTCAACCACTGTGTGGTGTACCACTAACTTTCTGCTAAATCAACTCTGTGTTTGCCAAGCAGCTCACATTTTCTGAGGGAAAAAATATAAGCATTTCTTCCCAAAAGAAACTACTTGCATGGTAATTTTGCACATAAAATCTTGTCTGTGCAAAAAGGGTACTTCTGGATGTAATATTTTTGCACATAAAAATGTATGTGTAGCTAAATGTGCACAAAGGTTTAATTTAATTAGCTATTTAGTTAAGATAGTTTCAGTACCAGTTTACTGCTGGTAGTTTCTGACATCGAACCTTTATGGTATTCTGATATTACACATGAGGACAGCACATCTAGCAGTCTATGTTTCTACACATATCTATGCCCATATACTTACAAATAATTAATAGAATTTGAATTATGTTTTTAAAAAATACCAAGGATATTAAGCTATTAATTCCATTAATTAAAGCTAATAATTCACTTCATTAGCATAGCAAAGAAACTTAGTATGAGATAAAAATCACTCATACAAATGTAAGACATATAATTCTAGAGAAACCATTAACACTTAATAACAAAATGAACAGCAAGGGACCAAAATGAAGGTTTAAATATAAACTGAAAGATAACTAGAAGTTATATGAAGGAAAAACTCTCAAAATGACCTCAGATTTGTATCCTCATTCCTGAAGCACTCTCATGCCACCTTCCCTGCTATGTTGTGAAGTTGAAGTGTTCTGGGGTTAGAAACAGCTCCAGTGAGAAAGAACTCTCTTCTTTTGACTGCTGTGAAGGAGCTTTTGAAAAATGTTATGAAACATTATCCAAAAAATCAAACAACCAAGAAAAAACCCAAAATCCTAAGGAAGAATTCAGATTCTGCACAGCTTAATAATGAACATAGTAAAAAGACATGGCAGAACCAGTTTGTCTCGATCACATCAGATCCCGGTCCAAACAAATGTTGGCTGTACTGTGGGTTAGAGCCTGAATGTCAGACAGCATTGTTTTCCTTTGGTCTTTTCCCCATCAATCTTGATTTGAAACTTCCCCAATTTACACCTGTAGTCCTGGAGTTATCTTGAATGATGATCTTTGAAACATATTGTTCCATTACACTGGCAAAGGGCACTAATAGACCTCTATGCCTTGAAAACTTTGGGAGAACATCACTAAGTTGGTTTCTAGGAAACCTTTTAGCTTTGATTTCCAATGACCCATTGTTTCCAATATAATTAAAAGCTATTGCTGCTGATAGTAATGGGTACTGAGAGCAAGCTGCATAGATATTCTTTTTTTATCACCTGGTCTGATGATAAAAGCTCCAGAGACAAAATAGAGAATACCACATTGACTCTCTGCAAGCTTGTATGAATGGAGGTCATGGCATCAGTATCACCCCTCAAAAATACTCTTGCCACAGAGCCAAAACTTATTTCCCTCACTGAGTCAAAGTGTGGAAACCTTTAAAGGGTGTGATCTTCTTGTGATTAATAAATCTGAGAAAGTCATCTAGAGCAGCAGGCAGATGGAAACTCTAATTCTCAGATCTGAATATAACCAAATTCTTCAGTCAAGAAAGCTTACTTCCCACAGGATATTTCTAAGATACCATCAGGATAATTTGACCCTAAAATTCACACCTAAACTTTCAAAAAATCAAGGAGTTAAAAATCGAGGACTGTTCCCTTGGACTCTAGGGTTACAGTTCATCATGTTCTACGTTCTTGTAACATATATCCTCTTTACTGTTAAACATAGAAAGAAAATATGCTATATCAGTTTAGCAAAAATGACTACAAATAGAAGATCCTGTTCATGATAGCTGTTTTACTTTTGGAAATGCAAAAAGATATCATTCTCTACCCAGCCTTGCACTAGGAATTCTGTTCACTATTGACATGCCTTTAATAGTTTTCAATGAGCACAACTACTTTGTAAATTTTCTTCCAATCTTATTGAAATAGCCTGATACAAACTGCACCCTAATTGCTAAATTAGGACTGTGCTCTTTGCTGAGCTAATTTCCTTGCTAAGTGGGCACGTGGTGTGGTAGTTAAGGACTTTTATCAGGTTATTACATTGAGGGATTATATGGTTTCAATGTAATTGAATTTTAACTAGAAGGACTCTTAAGCAAATACACCTCTATAAATGATGCAGCACTGATGCTATGCTGAGAAACTGAAGATGACAATTCAGTGGAGCCAGCTGGACCTAGGGGAGTCTTTAGGGCTTCAAATAAAAGCATCTAGGAGTCTTTGGGGTATTTTTTTACATTATTCTTAGCCCTGTTTCCATTCCTGGCCCAGCCATAGAGTCCAATGGATCTGAAGGAGATTGCTGCTTTCACTTCCAGTTGTCTCAGAATTGCTGAGTGGGATTCTCTGCTCTGAAAGTTCAGCTTGATTGTCATTCATTCTTTCTTAGATGCACTTAGTAACAAACACAGCAAAGAAAGCAATTCACATCCACTAGTCCTAAGGGCCTACAGCAGATAAATGAAAACATGGTATACATTGCTTATGTCTTGCTCATGTGTAATGAGAGTCAGCTTTCTGCCAGAAAGAGTAGGCTGAATTCTGGTGGTGGGTTTTAGGTACTAAACCTTTCCTGGAGGAGCAGTGTTATTTTTGTACATACAAGAGCACTGATATCCCCCAAAGACACAATTTCTCACTGGCGACTGAGGCAATGGCAAATTACTGTGTCCATAAGACTATGAAAGAGAAAAATATCTGCCTCAAGTATGCTCTAATAAGAATAAGATAATCTCTCTCAGCTGTGCTGATTATTGAGGAGAGGTAGGAAGATGCGTATGACGGTACATAACATCTGTGACAGGATGTCAAACAGACAAGCCAAAGCCAGACATGTACCCTTCACCCCCAGCAAACTAAACCCTAGAAGACTGGGTTTACAATATCTTTACTTAGCCACTCTGTACTTATAGTAGAGAGAACCAGTGTGGGGCATATAAGCAACATATGACTCATTTCTGACAAGAAGGAACATTTTTGAAATTTGTGAAACAGATAATTTGATAAAGCAAATGCAGAGACCGTTTGGGAAGCTCAGAATCCCCCAAGATGCAAAGTAACTCATGCATGAGGTGATGCAAAGTTACTAATGCATTAGGTGAGATGTCAATATTTGTCAACAGGGATTGCAGCTATTTCTGCTTATGAATACGGAAATAAACCAAGCAGTCCTCCAAAAAGGAATTGCCTTGATAAGCTCTACAGCTATTATGTTTTAATTGCTGTTAAATGCCAGCTCTGATAATGTCACCTGCTGTGTACCTGTGAAATCACAGTGCACTGCAATGAGCTAATGACTGCAGAGCAGAAGGCTGGCCTGACTCCATTGCAGGTGTACACCTTAATGAGGATCTCGTGGGGAGAGAGGTGCACTGAGCAAAAGACTTCTGAGACTGCTGATGCTGTTGGAGCAGAGAAGGGATCAGTGTGGGCCCATTTTACCCAAAGCAAGATGCATACACATTAAGGATGTTTGGTTGCAGCCTGCCTCACGTGCACACAGACATAAAACTGTCTGTAATGCCATGGTATTCTCAGGTGTAGAAATATGTCTGATAACTGTTACCTTAATAAGCCATATTAGACACTGCTTGCTGCATGCTTGAAAAGCAACCCAAGCCCAGTTCTCACTGAACCACAGTGAATTCAGCATCACAGTGCTGACGTGGAAGAAAATGTGCTGATGACAGCTGCTTTTATCTTCACATTTTCTGTTATTAGACTAATTGCTTGCTGAGAATAAAGAATGACCCCTGTCCTGCCCCATCCTTAACCAAGTGGCTCTGGAGGCCCCTTAAAGGACAGCTGTGGAGCACAACAAGAAGAGAGCTCATGTGAGCAAATAAGAACATGCCCAGAACTGTTCCAGAGATCTGACTATCTCAAGATGACTTAGAACATTAAGACATTTTGAAGCATTTCAAACATCTAATAATTAAATTAAAGATGATCCCAAATCAGATAGTAGCACCATTTATTGGTGAAGACACCAGGAAACCTGGATACTTTTGGTGTTGCTGATGTGTCATGAACCCTGGAGAAAGTCTTTTCACCTCTCACTGTCCCTCTTTTCTTCCTACACCACTGTTCAGGCATATACTGAGGTTCAAGCTGCCTGCCTATGTGACCAAGGTGCAAATAACACTATGTTCAGGGTTACAGAGGAATGAGGGTCGTCTGTTCTCCGAGTGTGCTATTTCACATGCCACTTGCTGTAAAGGAAAAGTATTTCAAAATCTGCTCAGGAATCCTGTCATTTTATTTTCAGATGATAAAACCTCCCTAAGTTCTGAAGAGCCTTCTTAGATTCCATCCCCACTTCTCCCTTTGCTTCTTATGATCCTTTGTGGTCCACCACCTTCCTTTGGTCCTTCTTGCAGCTGTGTTAATCTTTATCCGCTCTTAGTATTTGATATAGTGAGTATTGTATGTGTTAGTGACGCTCTTTCTAGCTTTCTGGGAGGGTCAGTAACTTTAATTCTTAAACTTCCCTAAAGAACGGGACATATGGTAGCAAGGTAAGTATGGTATGTCTGATCTGCCTTGAAACTGTTTCTGTTTAGGTTAACGGTCTCTGATGACTGCTGACTCCTAAACATGAACACTGCGAAAATGCATAAGCAACAGGCAAAAAAGGAATCAACATACAGTGCTGAGTGTTTCTCTGGAGCAGTGTTTCGGATCTAGACAATGTTTGCAAAAAGCGTCATCATCACCATCTGAGGCCTTTTTGGTGGAGTCAACTGAAACTATGTTTTCCAGTGTCTAGAAGGTACAATCTGTGACTAACCTACCATATGGCAGGATTTGAGACCGAGACCTGCACTCTGAGTCACTGCTACCAAACATTGTTTTAGCACAACATCCTGTCTTTTGCCAGCTGGAGCGTTAGTATCTAGTGACTCAGCAACTAAAGGAGGACACTATGCTGCCATTTACTCTGATTTGCCACCAACAATTTAATCAGAAATTTTCATCAGAGAAGCAAAAGATCAAATATACAAAGACACTGAAGTAACGTCTTAACCCTGAGAGTGCTCTTTCCAAGAGGAGGAGTTAGACATGTTGATTCGAGGCTCTGTGGGAGAAGTTTGTACTCCACTTAGTTTGCCGGTAGATCAAACTGATACTCTAAAAATGGAGACGTAACAAACAGTCAATAATAAAAACGCTGCAAAGTCCTGCAGAGCTATTAAGCCTACAAACATATTCCCCAAAGCACACACACCTCTTGCCTTCTTTCCTGTTCTGCACAAGTGCCGTTGCATCAAACAAGATGTCTGTATTATGTAGCTGTGGAAATAGGTTTCCTTCTGTTTTGACAATTCGATTACACACACATTCACTCTGGATGTAATTCTGGAGTCTTGTTCCAGCTCAGTTGCTTGGTTAAACGGCCGTGCTGCAGAGAGGGAGAGGGGGGAGCAGCTAAACTGTACAGCTCTGTGCAGCCTTGCTCTTCTCAGTGAATTCAGTCTGTGGGGCTTTACTCCACACTCATCAGCAGACAGGAGCGCTAATCAATAGCAGCATCTTTGCTACACACAGCAGCATATTCTGTACTTTGACCTTTCCTTGCCTATCTATGTAATGCCAGATATATCCACCAGCTGATAATTAATTTAGTGTCAGTTTTTAATCTGTTGGTGTGTCTGGGCAAAGACACTTGCTGTTGAAGAAATAAATATGGCAAAAATCTTCACTCACTATTTCAACCTCTTGGTAGGTTTAATCCTACAGATATTTGACATTTAACACCTTGCAGCTGACCTAGTCTTGGGTCAATATCATCCATCATTATTTCCCATCTATGTGGGCTAGATTCAGTTGAGGGGTTTAGGGTTTCTTTTTGTTGTTTTGTTTTGTTTTTTATTTTTTGCTTCAACTTGTACTTATTCGAAGATGAACCTAAACCTCCTGTGCTGTCTCCAGTGCAGTCCACCTTCATTAGAAGTGTTGGCTTAACAAGGAAAGTCTACACTAAAAGATTTTTGAGGTACCCTTTGCACACGGTTACACCAATCCTTGTATGAAAGCACCAATCGTCTGTGAAAGACTCTGATTTCAGATTAATTGAAAGAATAAGGAACATGAAAGCCAAGTTTTAGAATGGAAGGATGTTTATTTCAAGCTTTTCTAAAAGGCTTGGACTCAGGGAAGTATGAAAGTTCAGTTTAAGGTCAGATCTGAAAACCTTTCGTCAGTTCCAAATATTTCATTTAGATAACTTCTGATGGCCTCTACTATCCTTAACACAAATCTGTCTTCATTTCAGCTAACTAGTGAGGTAGTGTTAAGACCAGTGCTGCAGATGTCTAGGTATTTGGGAAATGGGACTTAAATACTTCAGCTTTGGCACCCTGAAAGTCCCCGTGTCAATGAAGAAAAATGGGGCACACTGCTAGATGGCCAGTGTCTTCAAGCACCTGAAATGTAGACTGAAGTTATGTCCCTCTGCAAGGTGGCTGGATACTCCCTCCTTTTGATGCAAGAAGTGAGCCTTGAAAGTATTGAAAATTAACTTTGTGTTATAAAGAAGCCTCAACTTCTGTTAGAGTGTTGGTTGATGTGTCTTGAAAGACACCACTTTCCTGGTCAGGCTACAAATTTTGCTTTCTGTCAGTACTATTTGTCTGGGAACTGGTAGCAAATGTGGTCACTGTGGAGTGGAGATGAAATTGCCCCGTTTTTAGTGTAATGATGGATGTCTTCAGAAGTTGGACTTATGGTGGGGTGGGTTTTCTTCTGGACGTAGCTTTTTCTTTCCATCAGGAAAGAGGCTCCAAACTTTGAATGTACTTTGTTTAGTTATCTAAAGGATAGGGTGAATAGTGTTCCTGCTATTTGAATAATTTGAAATATTGGTGCTGTATAAATGGCTGAGCCAGGTTCTCACACTGCTAGACTTAATAATTTGACAAGAAAAGCTTAGACCATGTCTTTCTTGAGACCTTTGCCTGCACAAAAGGCAAAATTTGACAGTTTGGGCAAGTTTCATTTAGTATAAATGTCTTGTGTACTATTGATAGTAGGGAGAAAAAAAAAAGATATTTCCAACAAGACTTAAGATGACCTCTCATTAAAAGAAAACCAAACCCCTACCTGTGTCTCTGCGCACTTTGTTCTGATATTTTTCACCTGAATCTACCAAGTATGGTCTACCAAGACAAAGAAAGCTCTTGATAGGAGGAAGAAATGGCATGGTGTCTTTCCAGTATTTGCTTCAAGCACCCTAGGTGAGTAGCATTAGTCACAAGCTATCAGAATAGCTAGCCTGAACTGCTCTGTGGCTGCAGCTGAGCAGGAGCTGAGCACATGAGACAGAATCCTGCAGTGCAAAGCACAGCTCTTCTGGCAAAAGGAAAATAAATCCCCAAGTCCCCAGTAAATATCATTTGCATATATAGTTCACCATGGCTGGGTACGAGGAGGAATAAAACATGTGGAAGACAGTGCTTTTAGCTGAGGGTACACAGCTTGACTCAGATAATAAAGGATCATGGTACAGGATCTGGAGCAATAAACACCATATTTTAATGAATAATTTTTTGAAATAACAGAACACCGAGTCATTATAAGGGTTGTCTGTTTCCATCAGCAATCTGTTGTGTTTCTGACAGTAACCTCTGCCTGAAATTGTTTACATTATTCTTATGCTAGGAGCTTTTAGGGGAGTTGCTACACTTGTGATTCCAATGCACCTGGAAAGTGGATGTTTGTTAGCACCTTTGCACCTGAAAGATGAAAAAGGAGTAATCAGGAAGTCAATATATAGGAGGGGAGAGTGAGCTTTTGTTTCTCTTAGCCTTCTGCGGGAGACTGGGAGATACATTAGCATAGACAGAGTTGACTGAGTGTTCTTCAGAGGCTTTTTGCGATCTGTTACTTTATCCACTCTCTGAAGCTCATGCACAACTGAGAAAAACAAAGTTCAGTGGAAATTTACTGTAATATGGTGAGTAGTTGTTACCTTTCTTTGTGCTTACTTAGAAATTTTTAATATTTTTGTTGAGGACTGTGTGGGATTTGTTTTGGGATCTGTGTGTGTTACTAGAAGATTTACTCTCATGTCCATTTAGCATAGAAAGTCTGGTTGCATTCTTGAGAGGGTATTGCAGTTCTTTGTGGCTACTAAGCTTCACAGCATACTGTAAAGTGGGCTTGTGCTGTCTTTTCCCAGTTTTGGCTGGAAACTTTCTATTATTGACTCAGGAAGAAGAAGGTTTGAAATGCAGGAATTTACTGTTATTGATAGCTTCCTTCTACTTAGTACAGAGGTCTGCTTCTCATGTAAGATCACCAGTTTGGGGAGGGGGGAGAGAATAGGTGCTGGCATGATCCATTGTCTAGGCTCAGAACAGGCCCTGATTCCTTTCAATGGCAGAGAATTATGTCTTTGCTCAAGAAGGGCCTCATTTTTCCTGTTGTCTTTGTGCAAGTTGTCTTTGACATCAAGCTGAGCTGTCCTGCATGGAGTGGAAAGAAAGGGAAAGTGCTCTTTGCCTTAAACTTGGGGGTAAAGTAAGTAGTTAGGAGTGGCATATGAGCTTAATATCCTCTGCACATAGAAGCTTGCAAGCTGAAGCACTGAGTGAGTGTGTGTAGTGAAGAAACAGCAGAAAACTGCAGAAAGTGTTTTTCTCAGCCCAGCTTGACCCATGGGCAAAATACAAAGCCAGGTCTATTTGCAGAATGCAAACTTTGTTATTTTACACTTTTTGAGGCTTACACAAACTGAAAACCCCGGGGGGAAGTGAGTGTCAAGAGGATGATAAGGGGAAAAACTTCCCCCTGTGGTCCTTGACACCTGGGAAGGAGGTGGTTTTTCCTTTGAGGGTGGGGGAAGAAGCCAAGTGAGAGGTAGGATGGGGTTTTTTGTTATTGAAGGGCAACCTATTCTTTTTCTGCTTTGAGACCTGCTAGTTCTCAATCCACCCTGAGCCCAGAGATTATAATAGAGAGCTTTCACATGTAAATATGTCAATTTATTTCCACAATAGCAAACCACTGAGGGCTGAAAAGGAAGCTACTGTAGTGCTGACAGTTACATTGTTCCAAAAGCACTCTGTCCCTCAAATTCAGGAAAGGAAGTCTAATCAAAGGCCATTCAAGTCTCAGAACCACAGGACTTGCCTTCCTCATCATCTTGATGCTGCTCATCTTTCTCATATATTTCCTTGTAGCAAAATCACTGACATGCTCACCTGCTTAACTCTGTCTCACCATGTTACACCAAACTGTCCGGCAAAGCTGAGGATGTTTCTTCCACGGTCTTAAAAGATACCTTTAACACCCTCATTCTGTGGTGTCTTGTGCAAAGAGAAACAGAGGGCAGGAACATGCATTTATCTATGTGGCTTCCTTGCGTCTCTAGCTATAGAGAGATATGGTTTAAGCAGGCACGCAAACTTCCTTTCCTTCCTTCTTGCTGTCCTTTCTAGAGCCCAGGTAACTATAGAAACCAGGAAGCTGGCTGGTTATGTTGGATCTTGGCAAGCAGGAGTATGACTCATGATTTTTAAAAAGGCAGCTGGTTAACAGGGATAAATTCTAACAGTGGGCAAAAATCTCACCTTTATTCATACAGGAGTAGCCTTATTGTGATCAGTGAACATCCTGTTTCCTCCTTCCTGTAGAAGCTTTTCTGTGAGAGAGAAAATCATTGAAAATAAAAGTGATTTAGAAGGTGGTTTCCTAGTAGCCAGCCCTAAAAGTTTCCAGCCATGCATCAAGTTGTTGTGTTTTCCTTTATTACACATACATTTGCAATCTTTTTTATACCAAAAGTTTTGAGATGAACAGCCTTTTTTTATGCAGATCACGATATCTGTTATCCATATATGGGAAATATCTGGTACAATAAGTAGTTGGTAACTGTTCCCAATTAGAGTAACCCTGTGTCTGGACTAGCTAAAAATCCTTTTAAGTCACAAACTTTTTCAGTTCCAGACTTTCTGGCCATTTATTTCTTGGCCTGAGAATCTATAGACATTTTGTGGATCCTTGTTATATCTGTAAGGGAACAAGTAGTTGCTTGCCTGAGTCTGAATATAACATAAGCAAACTTACTTAAGTGCTTGCCAGCATCCTCTGCTTCTGGAGGATTTCTTCTGTCTTAGCTGGTATTGACTGTGGAATTTTTAAAACTCATTTTTTTAAGTTAAAAAAGTGGGTTGTTTAATAAAAAAAATTCACTACCAGTTAATTACCAGGAAATGGAGAAGCATGTGCTTCCTGACACTTTTAATTAGTCTACTAGTGTTTCCTAGCTTGCATAACCCTGTATTCTAATTGTATGGAGACAGTGTCTGCCATGAAGCATTAGCATTCAACCATCAAGGTGTATATGTAGTTCCACAGATTTCATCTGCTGGGTCAGCTGTCAGAAACAAAGCCCATGAAGACCCATTAAATCATCCCATACCATCTTCCTGGTTCGCATTGCTTTTCTCACCTTTAAGGATTCTGTTCAGCCCGCATGGAGAGCATTTCCCTGTTTCTGAGGGGAGAAGTGCATCTTAATTTGTGGGCTGTGACCTTGCAGATATGCAATTCATGGGCAGTTAAGCAGTGCTGAAAACTCTGTAATAATCCTAGAGCAAAGAAAATAAAATATCCCATACAGAATTTTGCCAAACCACTCTCAATCATATTTGAGAGGTCGTAGCAGTTTGGGGAGATGACCGACTGGAGAAGGGGCAACATCACCCACATTTTTAGAAAGGTAAAAAAGGAAGATCTGGGGAACTACAGACCAGTCAGTTTCATCTCTGTGCCTGGCAAGATGATGGAGCAGATCTTCCTCGAAACCATGCTAAGGCACATGGATAACAAGGAGGTGACTGGGGACAGCCAACATGGCTTCACCAAGGGCAAATCATGCCTGACCAACTTGGTATTA
>Ga0181612_135502_pt1 | contig 13947 bp, 8 predicted proteins | sample HoacroProtozoa21_FD_119630 | JGI IMG/M metagenome (GOLD analysis project Ga0181612, IMG submission 119630) | Hoatzin crop microbial communities from Cojedes, Venezuel. Combined Assembly of Gp0051906, Gp0051904, Gp0051908
ACGTTTGCAGCGATGGACCCTCTGGCTACCAGCCTGTGCCATGTGCAAGACATGCTGAAGCAACCTTATTTTCAGGAAGGGTGAAGTTCAGGGTTAAGTTCACAGGCAGCCATGAATCTTGGCATCCAAAACCACTTCGGATAAGTCAGCCAGAGTACAAGGCCAGCTTTTGAACGCCAGACTCGGCTTTTTTTCCTCTCAGAATTCAACTGGGCACTGACATTTATCTGATTGAAGGATCAGGAGGCACTTTGGAGCGGGGAAAGAAAACAGCATCAGTAATGCAGAGAGGCTCAGGCAACTCGGGGAGGGGGTAGCAAGTGACAGCCTTCTGGGTAGCAACTAACAACCTTCTGGGTCACCGCTCTGGCTGCTGAGCACGGCAGCCGGGGCTGCTGGAGACAGACTGATGATCTGGTTGTGCTCCCCTTTACAGGCTCCGTCACCAACTGGATTTACAGAGCGGTGAATGAGTCGGCTCTGCTCAGCATCACTGCTGCTTCTGTGAACGTATATCATGCCACGTGGCTGAAAGGCAGAGAAAGGTTGCTCCAGATAAAAGATAAGAAAGTGAAGTACTATGTGAACAAAGACCAGTGCAGATGTAAGATACTCCTAAACGGGACTCTGCAAATAGAGAAGGTGGTGAAAGAGGACAGTGGAAAGTACACGGTGACAGTTTATCAGCAGGATGGAAGATTGAAGGCAGAAGAAGATACAATGCTCATCGTACAGGGTGAGTTTTTGGTCTTCCCATGCCATTCCCAGCATAGCTGAACAAGACTTGGTATTCCTGCTCTCTCCTACAAAGTTTTCTACTCGTTGCCCCCCTTTCTGTTTTGGGGGGACTTCCATGAGGCGTACCTCTTTCCTCCCGCCACTGACAGCAGTCTGCTGCTCTTCTCCCTTCTCCACGACCGTGCTGGCAGCAGGGTGAGCGCGGACGGCCCTGCTGCGGCATGGCACATGGTGCCGGGACCTCTCGGTCCCTGAGCCGGGGCAGCACCACGAGAGTGGGGTCTGCTCCCAGCAGCACCCTGCTTCCAGAAGCCTCTTGTGGGAGCGCAGCAACCTGCGTGAGACACGCCTGTGGCTGATGCGCTGTGCACTGCTGGCACGTCTGGTGCTGCTTTATGGGCACCGAGTGACAATTTTTGGTCTCTAGCTACTGCTCCAGCAAGGTGAGCACCTTGTGTTGCATCTGCCAGCCTCCTGAGGAGAGCTCAGGAGCCCAGGTGGCACTAAATACCAATATTTAGGCACTGTGATCCCACTCCATTTTTACTCTAACATAAAAAGTAGCCATCAGTCACCTCCCCTGAGATACACCACAAAAGGAGTTGAATTTGCAGATGAAGAAAACCTCTGTGCCCTATCCTTGCATAGCATAACACAACAAATATGAAGACTGTGCTGTTCAAGGCACACCTAAGCACACGCCCAGGGATTTCAGCTGCCTGAGTTCAAAGCATGAAGACAGCCTCCATTCCTGTGCTGCATCTTGTCCTGAGAGATCGGGGCAGTAGCAGCCCAAAGCTTTTGGGATGAGTAGGGAAGACGAGGATTTTGCTCCTTTACAGCTGCTGCCACCTCTGCAAACCTCTAAGCTGTAGGGCAGCATGGGGTTTTTTTTCCCAGCAAGAGGGGGATTTTGTTCTACCCTGCTTCAGCTAGCAGGCACACCTCTGCCAGCCTCTTGAGTGTGTGGGCACCAGCTGGCACTACAGAAATGATACCTTGATGAGGCAGCAATGACAGCTGGGATGGTTTTAACAGGGTTTCTGCGCAGTGGGAGGCCCCGTGGCTAATGGACTGCTGAGCAGTGAGGGTGTCTTCAGGAGTTATTACTGCAAACTGTCTAGAGATTCAGGAAGTCACCAGGGTCTGAAGCTATTTACTCATGCTTTAAGCCACTGAGCTGTCATTGAGGTGGCCTGGGTTCAATTTCAGGTTAAGGTTCCAACCTAGTTATGTGTGCTGCATCATTTCATCTGATATACAGCAGAGAGGTCGCCTTACCTCCAATACACGGTTTTGGAAGTAAGGTCCTTTAGTAACTGTTGGGTGCTACAGTAGTTTGTCAGCCAGAGTATACTTTGTTACTAGGGCTGGACAAACAGCTGTTTCCAAAAAAAAAAAAAATAGTTTAGATGATACCATAACACAACTCCATCACCGGGACCTGGATTCCAGTGTTCCACACTGGGATGTTCCCCTGAATGATAGATTGCACCTTGCAGCAGAGGAGTGGGCTTAATGAGGAAAGGGTGGCTTCAGATGTCACAGCATGAACCTAGACTGCATTTGCTACGAGCAATTCTTACTGACTTTTCATGATCTCTGTAACTTACGCTGCCTATAACTAGAGGTGGGACTGGCATGATTTTGTTTACCTGATCTAAAAGGTAGAAATTAAGTTTTTTCCATCTGATGTCCCTGCCAGTTGCTGCTAGTTGAGGAAAGCCCCGCAGGCTTTTCTGGCTCTTTCAGCACCAGCAGTGATAGACAATCTGGAACCAAAGTGTAGCTAGCTGTTTGCAGGACATAAAAAGAGACGGAAATCAGTTCTCTTTGTCATAACCTCCTTGAGGGTGAAGAGGTGTCTGTTTTGTGTTATCTGTTCTGTTTTGATGGGTTTTCATGCTGTGGCTGTCATGCTAGCTGAGTGCCTTTCATAGTACATAAACCATCATAAGTATCTGTTTGTTCTGCCTTAGAGGAGGTCTCTCCTGATGGGCACAGGCAGATCAGAGCCGACTTCATTCGCACCAAAACACTGGGGCTGGAGATGGAGGGGGCTGTGGCTCCCAGTCCCTCCCATCTGCCGCCTCCCCCAAAACCAGAACTTCCTCCCCTCGCCTGCCCGGCCGGCTGGCTGCGAGCCAGGCTGAGCCTGAAAGCAGTCCAGCCGTTCTGGTGCAGCTCTGCTTTCCTAGGCCAGATATGTAGGCTAATATACTGCATTTTCTTTATTATTGCCATGTTAGTTCTGCAATAGAGGTCTAATTTGTCTTCGTTCTTCTCTGGTCTCATTAGCTGCTGTTACTCCTTTACTGCTGATTGGGGGCTAGTCCTCTGTTCTGCTTAATAATGGGGTTTTTCTAAAGGTGAAACCATCTCAGACGTGCCTGTCCCTTTTCTTCTTTTTCAGAGCCTGTCCCTCAGCCAGTCCTCAGTGTCGAATGTGTGAATAAAACTGTATTTGTCAAGTGTGAAGTGAAGCAGAAGACTAAAGATGAAACATTTATAATGGAACTGACTCAACATAAAAGCAAAAAAATCCAAAAGAATGCAACAAGTTTGGAATTGTACACGCGGTATTCTGGGACATTCAGATGTGTTGTTAAGAACCAAGTCAGCGAAAAAATGGCTGAAAAAGTAATGAAGTGCTCAGGTAAAAAAAAAAAATCTAATTTTGCCAGAATCTGCTAGGGCGGATCCATAAAGCCTGATGCAGTTGCGCTTGTCTGTAGGACGGGTCCAGGTGCCAGGAGTGTCGATGGTTTCCAGTACCCAGTGTTGTGAGTCTAATGCTGACGCAGTTACTGGGAGTTGATGCTGCTGTGGTACCCAGGACGCGAGCTGTCCTTTCTGCTTGGCATTCCCCAGCCTTGTTGCATCTTCACCCTGCTGCTGCCTGCCCCACTGCTACCCTTACGGCATCCCTGCTCTAACAGCAGGTGTGAGGTGGGCCACGCTCCTCCTCTTCTCCTGTGGCCAGTGGTGTCTTCCTCCATGCTCAGTGAGGCCTGGGGGTTGCTGGAAGAGAGGGAGAGGTTTCCCTAGAGTCAAGTGCCTTGCGGGTGGCAGGGAGGCCCCCAGGTCCCACTGCAATGTTGCTTTTACCAGGGCTGAAGTCTCCTGGGGGAAAATGAGGGCTGCCAGCGAGATCAGGCTGGCTGAAGGGTAAATGAATGAAAGAGAGATTCTTGCTCATCTTGTCTTTATCTCCCTCCTCTCCATCACTGCTGACTCTTCTTCCAAAAGTTGTCAAGGTATCCTAATAGACTCAAATGGTGTCAACCATCACTGTCGTAGAACAATGAAGCAAAGGAGAAAGTGGCAAGGTGGGCCTGAAAGTGTTTTAATCGCATACAGCAGAAAGGACTTTCCCCCCTCATTCTTGTCCTCCTTTATTCCTTTAAAACTAATGGTACTTCCCAAAGGTTTACTTCAGTCAACCAGTCCAAAGCTTAAGAGTTGACTTCAGTAAGTTAGTCTACAACTACCCAAGCTACCATGACATAAATTAACAGCTTATTTTTGGAAAATATGTCCTGGAACCTTTATCCTATGCATATGAAACCATGGCACTGATTTCAAGGCATTTGCTCTTGATTTACATCGTCACGGTGGGGAAATAACTTGCACATTATTTTTCTCCTCTCCATAATCATAACTATGAAGCGCGTGGTTGCCTGCTACCTGTGAATGTGAATGGGTGCTTTCACAAGGAGAAAAGCAAGCTGCTTGGACTCTCCAGCTTGGCCTAGAAATCAGGAGGGAGGCTGTGGACACATTAGCTGAGCTTTGGGGCTGCATGGCTCAGATGAGCATGGCTCAAATGTACAATGGATTTTCTTGCTCACTTGAAAGGTCATCTTTCTAAACCACAAGATGCAGCAAAAGAACTGAAGGAATTGCTTCTTAAGTGGGCAGAGTCATGCTGAAAATGATTAGACAGGCAAAGGAAGTCATCGCTCTACCCCCATAAAAGTTTTGCCAGTTAAGGCAAAACAAAGGGCCACATCATACTGGTATGACACTGGGTGTGATGTTCAGTTCAATGTTTAGGTTTCCAGTGCAGTACTGGGGAAGAGTCATTGAATTTTCTGGGCTTGGGTTCATCCCACCTACCTGCGAGCACTTCACTTAAAGCCCTTGCTTGCTCTAGACTCCTGCTAGAGCTAGTGGAGTGTGGGGAGCTCATGAGAGCTAGCTCAGTATTTCCAATTTCCAGCTATTTCTGACATAGTGAATTTAAGGAAAAGTCCAGGTCTCAAGGCTAGCCCACAGTGTGAGAATGGATGGAGCAAGTCTTCAGGTCTAGAGGCCTTACTGAAGTGATCCAAGGTCTGCTGTGGCTGACTGAAGGGCAAAGAGCCAAGGAATAGGGCAGCCCCTGCTCTCTCACACAGCTCTTGCCCCCTGAAGGATCCCACTGATGCCTAACATAGCCAAAAAAGGGTTGTTTTCTGCTGCATGAGCTGCCTGACCTGATGGGCTGCACAGCCCCGTTAGTACTAGCATTGGGAAGGGGCTGGGGCATGGGATGCGGCATGGACTTTGGAGCCAAGTGTGAAAACATGCTGCTGGATTAGGTCTGCTTAAGGCAGGGTCAACTAGCCCAAACACGTTGTCTTAGTGAGGAAATGCTGGCTGACGCTGGCTGTCCCAGGGCACGAGGGAGGCAGGCGTGGACCTGCCTGTGCTGCTGGTACAGGCAGGCATTAACCATCAGCTGGATACTTTGATTTCGCTTCTTCTTACCCTTGAAAAATGCTCTTCTTTCACAAGGTGAGTTAGGTGGGAGAATTTTTTTTTTTCTCAAATCATGAACAGAAGAATAAAAAGTTTGCTAGGCTGGTCTTTAAGGTACAAATATAGCATTTCTCAGACACCATAAAACCACTAAACCCATGCAGCACTGCCCTTCCTACTCAGACTAAAAACCCCTCTGACCTTTCTGTGTGGTGGCAAGACTCTGCCAGCTCCACCGTAGATAAAAAATCCCTCAGCTCGCAGTCAAACCTCCTTCCAACCCTGCTGCCCTCCATGAACACCTGGTCCTGCATTCCAGGCCTATCACCTTGACTTTTGACCTTTAGCAGGCAACGCATGCTTCAGATGGGCTTCTGCTCAGCTAACTGTTCATACAAGCCTAACTGCACATAAATCTGCCTGAGCTCACCTGATAGTTAGCTGAGAGAAACAGGCACAGAAAGGGTGAAATACACCTCAGTGAAACACTGGCAGCTAAAGCAGATGAGAAGAACCCCAGCACTGAGAGTACTCATCTTTTTTTCCGCTGGGACAGCCCAGGCTGATAGTGGCCTTCATACTGTAGACATCTCGTCTTTGGTGTCATCACTCCTTGCCCTCCATGTGCATGCTCTGCGACTGTTAAGAGTGGTACTAGTGGTGTCATCTCCTTCAGGAGCTTTGTGCGCCAAGGAGCCGAGGAAGGTGCACTTCTGCTGGGTTCAGCTCCACGGCGCCTGTGCTCGAGCATGAACATGGAGTGCCAGGAGGACAGCCGAAGCAGGAGGTGATGAAGGCAGGCTAGTGTTTAACAAACCTTATCTGGCCGAAATAAGAAACACTCATATAAATTTTTGTCCACCCGGCAAACCAAACTCTTGTTTTGAGGCTGTGGGATATTTGGTTATGTCCTTTTCCTTTTCGTGTTTTTTTTTTTCAATTTGTGTACAGCCAAAAATTGAAGAGGAAGTACCAAAATGCTATGAAGCAAGCAAGTCTCAGTGTTTCCAGCTCAGGAGGAAGTACTTAAAAAGTTTACTTTCGTTGGGTGCTGAGCACTGCCTGGATGCTCGTTGTTCTTAAAAGCTCCATTGCTAGCAGGGACACCGCATTTGTGGTTATTTAAATAAGAAGAGCTGGTGCACATGAATGGTCTATTTTCAGTTTTTCTGCAGAACTTGAATCCATCAGGGAGCAATTAGGATTCTCCACAATGAGGACCAGCAACTTTCTGCTGTGTACAGAGAAAAGGCAAAGGGTGGGTTCTCCCCCTGGGACTGCCTTTACAGTCAATGGGAGAAAATAAGGAATTCTAGCTAGATGTCATGCAAGTTATTTCTTTCCCTCTAACATCCTCTTTCGTTCCCTTAACTAGGCCAGCTGGACCTGTATCTCATCTTAAGCATAGCAGGAGGTGCAATCTTCTTTGTCATCTTCGTGATTTTGCTTATTTATTGTATCAGGAAGAAGAAAGTAGAGAGGCTTGAACATGATGGTAAGTGTTTAAGGTGCTTTATGTTGCTATCCAACCACCTAAAATCTTAGAGCTTCCTGCTGACAGCAGCCCTGTGGGCAGGAGGAATAACCTGATTTTGGCATATGGAGAATCTCGGCAGATCAGCTAGCATTGCCGGTCTCGGTTTCTGATATGTGCTTTGAACAAAGGACTTCTTGTTCTCCAGCCCTTTTGTTTATTCATGGGGGAAGAATTGCTCCTCTAAAGCTCGGCCAAGGCCACCAGTCATGAGCATCCATGGGGCTAAAATATAGAGCTAGATTTTCCACCAGCAGATTTTTTTCGTTAAATTTATATGATATAAAATTAGGATCCTTGAAATCATTAGTCACGTTTGGAAAGATTGTAGATAGTGAGAAGGGGCAAGAAGGGCTCAGTTTTTCTGTGAGTTTCCTCAGGCATCTCACAGAACTTGTCCTCTCTACAAAACAATGTCCTTGGAGGCCTGTCAGCACTGGAGGTCCAACTTTGGACACTTCAATGAGTGAAGGTTTTCAGAATGGGCAGAGATTTCGTCTGTCATCCAAAATTCATGCCTCTTTAAGACCACAGGAAATACTCTGCCAGAGGAGTGGTGTCTCAGTCTTGACAGAGAGGTTGCCTTGAATTACAACATGGGTGCTGCTGCTAGTTTGGGTGGACAGAGGATACTGAGCTGCCACTCAAGAAAAGTTGTCTGGCCCACCTGGAAGGGGAGGCTAAAGCAGGAGGAAGATCGCCCTGGCAGGACTTGTTTAAAGGTTTGTTTTTGAGTCCTGCTCCCACATGCTGTGTCGGGCTTCCTGTGTGGTCTCAAGTAACAGCTAGTCTCTGTGTGAGTCAGTTCTCGAGTTAGTTACAAAATGGGACTAAAAGCTCCTTTGTACACCACAACAGTCCTTGTCAAGATAAAGAGGGCAATGTCTGAAGGAAGCCTTAGCTGATACCTCAAAGGTGCCGGTGGTGAGGCTGACAACAAGGGCGAGCATGACCAGTCCCACGGCTGAGGGGAGTGCAACCTCACTGCAAGTGAATGTGAGTGACTTGCCATGGACCTCCCACTTCCCCTGAAGTTACAACCATGAAGAATAGACACCCGCTTTCTCCGTTTGCTGGGAGAGCTCACCACTGTGCAACCATGGGACATCACCTCAGAAGGCTTGCCATAGCTCGTGAGCACAATGCTGGTGTGAGCATAGCCATCTGAGTGTTACTTTACATGAAGGCTGTTCATGTTTGAGTGTGATACGTTACTCCCTCGACTGTGCGTTGATAGCATATCCTCGATTCTTGGGTCTGGATTCAGCAAGAATTAAGAAAAAGAGAAGTCTGGCAAAATGAGAACTAATATAAGAGGGTGACTAGCCTCTCTGAAACAGTTTATTGTGTTTAAGGCCATTTCACTGTCCCAAGAGGTAACTCCCTCAATCCCTAAAATAAGCTGACTGACATTTTAGAAACGATGAGTCAGTGATAAAAAGTCAGCTGGTACGAATTTACTGCTTCTGCATTTGGGGAAATAAATGCTGGCAAAAGTGACCTCTGGTTTCCAGGCGTCTGGAAACCCCAGCACAGAGAGAGGCAGGGCAGGCTGCTTTGATGTTTCTTCCTAGGGTTGCATCTCACTGTCCCTTCCGTGGCCCATTTCCAGAAGAAGACAGAGCAGCTCAGGATGGGGGTGTCAGTCGGTGACTGCTGGGGCCTCCCCGGCGAAGTCGGTCCCCCAAACACGGAGAGGGCAGAGCTGCCCCAAGCACCCACAGGTACCTTGACCTCAGCCAGGCAGCTAAAAGGCTTTCAGGTTTGCCCGGGGTGCCCAGGCAGAGGTGATTTCGGTTGTTCCACTGGAGTAGCAGGAACACCTGAGAGTGACAGTGGCCTTCCAGGTCAGACCAATATTTGGCTTTTTCTTGCTTGGGCCAAGCTCTTTTCCCCTGGCTGTTCGACTTCTGCTTAACCTTCGAGTACGTGCCTGACTGCTGGGTCCTTCTGCCGTTGCAGCCGAGGAGGGACCGACGCGGGCTCGCCCTGCGGAGAGTGAGATGGTGGTGCGGGAGCTCCCTCAGCCGCCGAGCACTCCCACCCCGAAGCAGCTGCGAGTGCAGCAGCGGCCGCTGCCGCAGCCCCAGGCACAGCCCCAAGCGCTGCCCCCGCGGCCCAGACCCCGCACGCAGCAGCGGGCTCCAAACCACCCGCGACAAAGACCTTGAACGTCTGCCCTGTGAGGGACAGCGCGCTCTCTGCTCCACCGTTCACTGGGAAAAGAGAGTTTCCAACAGCCAGGAACCCCTCCTGCCCAGCCTTGTGTAACGCTTAGCTATGAAATGGCAGCTTCTGTTGCAGAAAATTAAAGAGAGCATCTAATGGAGATGAAGAGACCCAGTGGAGGAGATTCAAGGTGATGGGCATTCATCCCTGTGGCCATTTTTCTTCAAGTGTTAGGGTATGGAGCATTGAGCCTTGAAACCTGTGTCTTTCTGTGGTTCACTTGTTTTTACCGCACCTTGTTGTCTTCGTGCTTTTCGGATGGATTATATCAAGAAGAAGCTGAAGCTGTGGTGAGACAACACTGGCCTAAGGATCTTACAGGGTTTTGTCACATGTCTTTTCTTTCTCCTGCCGCCCATTAGGACAGCCCTCTGGCTTCAGCGTCAAATGCATGACCTCCCGGATTATAAAAAAATAGTTGTATGTAATTAAATGCTTGTCTGAAGTTGAAAGAATTGGTGTCATCTTATGCAGAGAAGAAAATACTGAAAGGAGATGTGAGAGCCTTGAATCATGTGAGTGGGAAAAACGCAAGTGGGAAAGAAGTAAACTTTTCACTTTCTCAACAGTATTTAGAACAAGAAACCACAGGCTTAAAATGCAGCAAGGGAGAGTTAGGTCAGAATGGTTTTTTTCTTTTTTTGCTAGCAAAGCACCAAAATAGATTTCTGGGAGAGGATCTCCAGCACTGAGGGTTTCCAAGGGCAGATGAGGCAACCATCTGTGAGGCACCCTCGTCCTGCTGGGGGCCAGGGGAACGTGCTACTTGACCTCCAAGGACTGTTGCAGCCCAGTTTTCTGTGACTCCTCGCCGGCAAATAAAACGAAACTTTATTCTCATCATAGGTCTGTTTGGCTATCCAGACAAATTTTTCGTCATAGCAGAGGTCTGGTATCCATTGGCTCATGAAAGAAGTGCTACAAACTGCCAAGGAGTCTGGCTGCTAGTGGCATTGTCCGAACTGTCATGACTTTTCATCGTAGGGCCTCCTGCTGATGGTGAGGGACTGTATCCCTTGATTTTGCTGGTAAGCTCCTTGTGTAACCAGGTGATGACAGAGAACTGCTGAGAGATCTTGTTCCCAAAGGGAGAGGTTGGACTGCAATAACTGCACTTGCATCACCTTCCCTGTGCTGGACAACCACTGCTTGCTCCTCTGATCCTTGGAGGTGTTCATAACTGCCTCCATGGGACATTTGAGGAGCCGAGAGAGGATAGGCGTTTTCAGAGCCATGCCTGAATGGATACACGGGCCCATCTGGTGTAAGAGGCAGCGCAGTCGGAGGGAGAGAGAGCTGCGAGAGCCACAGAGTCATCCAACTAGCATGTTGTTGCCTTAGGCAGAAGAATGTATAGTACCTCCTTCAGGCTTGACTATCCTATAGGTGCCAGGGGAGATAAAACAGCCATCCTTTGTTCCTCCTCAGAAATGTGGCTGTTGCCTTCCAGTACAAGGGCAGGGAAGTAACTTGTCAGGGAGAAGGAGGTCTCTGCCTCCTCCGGAGCTCAGTCACTTTGCTTGAACTCTGGCGGTGGACACAGCTCTGGGAGTATCACTTGCTTTCACCTTAGCTTTCTGCAGTTTGTTTTAGGGCTTTCACTATTTAAAGCTGCATTTGGTAAACATTTCATGGTTTGTTTGGTAACATGCGCTATATCCCTGTACTGAATGAATAAAGACAAGAGTGGGTGGAGGGGATCTTGGCTCATGCCTGTACTGGTACTTCACTGTCTGTGTCTCACTTTGCTACAAAGGGGACAAGAAAAACATTTTGGTCCCAGAGCTGTGGAAACACGGATGCTGAAGGTTTCACACTGATCCCTGGGAGGTACCGGCGGAGTGTCGGCAGCCTGTGGGCTCGGGTCAGCGTGGGTGAGCGCAGCCGCTGTGCCCGCTTGCCTGCTGCTGCAGCTTTACTGGTGCCCTCTCCAGAGCAAGCAGCTGAGCTGGGACCTCTCTGCGGTTATGGGACCGCTGGTCCTTCCTGGGAGAGAGGGATGGTTACTGGGACCTGAGGAGGAACACAGGAATGCTTTGCAGATGCTCCTTCCCCATGGCTGAGGCTTGGTGAGCTTCTGTCATGCCTTTGAGAGACTGTCCCGGGCTTCCCACCAGCTGCTGCCCTGGGCCCTCCCCTGCCTGGGGCTGGTGCTGGTGCTAGTGGGGTGGCACTTAGCTCCTTGCAGAGGAGCACTGGTGTGTGCGTGGGGTGGCAGCAGGGTGGATCTGGCCCAGCACAGAGGAGTGCTTGCTCTGCCGGCAAGGAACCGCAGCACAAAGCTAAGTCATGCCCAGGACAGCAATGGGAGGCGAGAAGCTTTTCTACTGTTGGTCGCAAACTGGGCCCAAACCTGCCCTCAAGACTGGGCTTGAGACCACCCTGTGAACCGTGGAAACCTCTGTTGTCTCAGCTTAAGGCATGTGGGGGCTGAGCACACCCGAAAGCTGCGCTGGTCTCCCCTTCCTGGGGAGGGGGCTGCCAGCGGGCACCCTGAGCACAGGGCAAGCCAGAGGCCACAACAGTGGGCATGAGCGATGTGTGGAGGTGCGTGTTTTGATACTGCCCTCCACCTGGCTGATGTAACCACGGGCTGAGAGACGCACTCTCAGCCCCAGCCAGCTCACTAAGGTCCCCTCTGGGTTACTCAACTCTCTTCAGCTAAATGTTTCTCTCTTACATACTAACAGGCTCAAAGCTCAAAGCTTTCTTGACAGTCACTGTTGTTTTTGCAATGTCTGATGTTTGTTCATGATGTGTTGCAACAGGAGGTACTTGGACAGTCCTAAGTTCTATTTGGTGCCTGCTTGAAAAGTCAGCAATTTTTGTGAATGTGTGTCATGGAGCATTCAAATCTCGGGTTTTTGTGCTGTAGAGGATGTTTCGGTTCTGGAAAATGAGCTGACTGCGAGACCTAAGAAATAGCAGGAAGTGCTTGGCTCTGGTGATACTTGCTGCAGCCTTTCTAGGTTCTTCTTTCATAGACACATCTACCAGTGAGTCACACAAAATGAAGTGTTTTTCCCCATTCTTCTTGAGGGGGATGAGGTGAGAGGGCTGATGTGCTGGGTTGTGCTCTCTAAGGGCACTGCCTTGTCCTCCTCAATTGGAGGGATGCAGTTTATGCTGCCCTGGTGTCAGCAGGGTTCAGTTTTGCTTGGTGATGTGCTGCAGAGCCAGCGCTACAGGAGTGGGAGGAAAGTGCAGCTCTGTGATCAAGGCAGGTCTGTAGCCGTGCTGTGGTCCTGCAGCGCTTGCCAGTTGTGCAGGCCGAGTAGGCACCCGAAAGAACAATGATTGGTTGTAGAGGAGATCCAACTCTTCTATTCCTGGCTTAATCTGCTTGACGTCAGTAGCCCTTGGTGCCCAGACTTGGCCTTTCTAGTAAAGTAGACGAGACCTGCTTGTGTCTCAGCCAGGCATTACCCAGTCCAGACGGAGTCTCTCTTGCTTCCGGCACAGGCAGTGCTGGAGCCAGCTAGATAATTTCATTTCTAAAATAAAACTTTCGGACTGTAAAAGGTCAGGTAGGAGACTATGGCTCGTTCAAATGTCTTTCTTGGGATCTTTGCCAAAATGAAGCTATGGGGAAGAGATACAGATTTTGTCCTTATTCTGCAACAAATCTTCAGGCTCTGATGTGGAGATAAGCCCCAGCTGGGATTGTGTTGCACATCAACTCCCTTCTCCATTCTGACAGACAGGGCATCATCTCCTCAGCCATGCTGAATCCTTGCAAAAGGCTTAAGAAAAGCTGGGTTTGTCTTTCAAACTTTAGTCCTCCATGGGGTGTGCTATGGGCAACGGGACGGAACAGAGCTCAGCTAGATTGGCAAGGTGCTCCACCAATGCTCCTTGCAGGTGCCAGCCATGCAGTGAGTGGGCTGACATGGCTGTCACCTTCTGATCCCCAAACTGGCTGATGGTCCCCCTGGGCCCAGAGGGACCCAGGGGCTTGTTCATGCACTGCGAGTGATAATGTAAGAGCTCTCACCTCAGCCTTTTGGATAAGATCAGTTTCTGGTAGCTACCAAGCTTGTGAAATCACCCTGCTGGGTTATCCTATCTCGTGCTGTGGGAAGAAAGATAAGGAGAGCACAAAAGGAGGCCCTGTGCCAATAAAGTGGCCTTCTGGCCTCCTCTCCCAACCCTCATCTCAGAAGAGGGATGCCAAATCCAGCCTTCTCCTCACCCTCTCTCCCAGCAACGAGCTCCTTCCCTCCCTGCAGGTGGGAGTTGATGAAAGCATCTTTTCCCACCCTAGCAGTCGGGCTGCTGCCTTGAGCCATGGATCAGCAGAGGCCATGGGAGCTCTTCCCTCTCTCAGAGGTGCAGCTTCAGCCTTTACCCTTGCAGAGGCTGCCAGAGCCGCTGCTCGAGGGGCCTCTGATGCTCACCCCAAACTGAAATTTCTCTCTGCTCTGCTGCTGGAGAGGGGGAGAGCAGGTCTGCAGGCAGACGGTGGAGTCACTAGAAGGAAGGAAGCCACCCCTGCCATGTCTGTCCTGAAAGACCAGAAGGGACTCAACACCCTGACTGCCTCCCAGCTCCCCTTTGGAGGGGAGGAAGGGAAGAAAACCCCCCCTCCCTGGCTGTCCCGAACAAACAGAAGGGACTTCAACACCCGCCACCCCCCACGCCCCCCGTCTGGGCGGGAGGTCCACACGAGCACACAACAACCAATCACACACCACAGCACCATC
>Ga0181612_178542_pt1 | contig 13947 bp, 3 predicted proteins | sample HoacroProtozoa21_FD_119630 | JGI IMG/M metagenome (GOLD analysis project Ga0181612, IMG submission 119630) | Hoatzin crop microbial communities from Cojedes, Venezuel. Combined Assembly of Gp0051906, Gp0051904, Gp0051908
AAAAACAATACATTTTTCTCATTTTTTAGAAAAAAATTCAAAGACCCCCAACCATATGGCAAGTTTTTACGTCAAAACATAGGGTGGTTGCTGTTTTGGGTTTTTTTTTTTTTTTTTACTTTTTACTCAGGGTTCTTCCTAGCATTTCACACCAGGGACTTTGGTGTGACTGTCAGCTAGAAAATTATCAATTAACTAAGGGAACTCTTCCCTTCTTTACAGTTCTTCTCAACAGCGAGAAGAAAAAGAGGAAAATAACTGATTTATCTGGGTACTTCTCCATATAGTCAATATTCAACCATAAGAAAATACAGCAAAATCAGTCATGTCATGCACCCCTCAGTAAAATACCACTGTTGACAGAGATCTTAAAAGGCGGCCATTGCTCCTAATTTTAAATGGGGTTGCAGAAACATTATTAAACGCAGTGATTTAAGTGGTTAAAACTGGTCCTTGCCAGGCAGAGTCCACTCCTATCCCTCTGTCTCAACACCTCCCCACTAAACAAGTAGGGATGCTGGTTCTGACAAGACCTTTTCTGAGGAAATGCTGAGGGCATTTGCTGAGGGATCATTTTGTCCCCAGGCATTCAGATCTGCTTTTCTACAGGGCTGGTAAAGAAAGGATGGAAAGGAGAAGGGAAGGAGTTTCCCTCAGGGACTTTCACTTTCTGGAACTTTCAGCTCTAAAGGTCCACCTATAACTGTGCTTAAGGAGCACTACAGCGAAGGCAGCTCACAAAAAGCAAGGAAAAGCAGGTTGGATTATTACCCTTATTAAAGCAAGGATGCTTTTTAAAGAGGAAGGAGGAAACTTCAGTGAAGGAAGGAATGGGGGAGCTAGGGAACTCCACATCGTGCTGAGAGAATCGAAGAGTGAGGGAACGCTCTAGACTGGGAATTTCATGGGAATTGCAGGGATCCAAGCATCACATGCAAACACAGACTAGGGTTGTAAGAATACTGGGATTTCACGTAAGTTGTAGGTGCCTCAGAGGAGAAACTAGACCCTAAGTTAATAATACTCCAAAACAATATTTGAATAAAAATATCTGAATAATGGGTTACTTTCATATTCCCACAGATGCACTCAGGTAAAAAGCTGGGGTGAAGGAATCCACACTGAGGATGAGGGTATCCTTAAGCATACTCAACTCTTCACATTCTCAGAACTTAAAAAATGTTCCTTTACCTCTCTTTAGGTGACTCTATATCCTAGCCTCAACAGTTATTAGTAAGGCTCTAAAAATGTTCACCTCTTGAGGCTAAGTATGTAAAACACACTGCAGGTGTACTTCAATAATTCATTAAATTTAATCAGTCTAGTACCACCATAATTAGCAAGGTAATACATGCATAAACAAAAAGGTAATAAACATGAAATATTTAGAAAAAATATTATTAAGACAAATGCCAATAGGTGCTAGATTTTAAAACACTAAATGTATACTCATTTTGCATTATTAAAAAAACCTCTGAATCCATTAAGCAAGTGGAAGATTAGAAAGCCTGTGTGCCAAACCAACCCAGGCTTCTCCAGCTTGCAGTCTACTGCAGCATTATGGCCTAAATATCTTTTTAAAAATACTGTTTCATAAAAATTAGTTTTCCATCTATACAATGGAGACAATGCGCTCTTCACAATTCAAAACTTTGACAGAAGACTACATTAATGCATTCAACCCATTAGCTGAAAACAAGTGAGAGAATTATTTTCTAGGACACAAGGATTCTCATGTCTTTACTGCACGGGTTTTTCAGTTTTGCTTTCCTCATATTAATTTTGAGCTTCTTCACGATCTTTAAGCAATGAAAGAAACCTGTTTCTACAGTTCTGTTATTTTGCTTATTCCAATAACAAAGGTTAGACAGTCCATTTTTTTCCAGTTTTTTTTTGCTTTGGTATTTTTAGATAAGGCGCTTGTAACGCCTGATGAATTCAAAGGAAGGAGAACTAGTTCATACTGGTTTGGGTTTTCCAAGCACTGAGGGTAAACTGCACTCCAGAATTAGAGTTTTGCAGGACTAGCTAAGTCATGCCCAGTTTAACATCAGACAGATAAGTGTTACTAAATGAGCCCCTAAATGTAATAGAATTATAGTGGGGAAATGTAGTAGTAAAGTAAATTATCTCTATACGATCAAATAATGTGGAAATAGGCTTTCTCCACTTTATAGCACCTTCAGACGCACAGTTTATCTCTGCAGTTTTAAAGGAGGCTTGCTGAATGATGCTGCACACTTTGCAGCTAAATATATTTTAATTGTTTTAATATTTTTTTACTACTTACAAACATGGAGAGATTAACCTTGGTTGCTTAGCAAAACTAGCCAACAGTTTGTGCTAATTCATTTTATTTGTAGTTTTTCTGTTGCAAACAGCAGTGGGCTACACCTAATTAGCTTTTTGATTTGGACAGCAACAAAGTGATGAAATCAAGCAAAATCCTTCTTTAACTAAATGCTTCTAAAACACTTTTATGGCTCAACAACTGTTCACATATTCTTCTCAAGTCAAACCTTCATAATAAGATAGACACTTTTTACAAATTCTAAAAAATAACATTAATGTAAACTAGGAGACGAGGCAATGCCACAGCTGTTTTGGGGTTTACTGGTTCTTACGCCTTTGGTGAAAAGCATGGTATTATGTCACAGCCACACTTGTTTCTGCCCAGGGAAAGTTTAGAAATTACAGGTATGCCTTCAAACACCACTCACTGACTTTAGATTAATAAACATATATTGTTAAACTTCAGATTAATAAAAATAGGCCGTTAAACTCCATTTTCTCCTTGCTCCCCAGGTTGGGTCTAAACATACATTGAGAAATGTAATATATTATATCCTCTACATACTGTTTTTGATTTGTTCTTACTTAAGCAACCCTGCAGAGTAAAGAGGAGTTATATGTTTATGTCAAACATTCACCTAGCGGACAACAGGTCTAGCAGAAATTCAGCACTGGCTTAAAGTAGCTACATTAAAAAATAATAACATGAACACATAGCCTTAGATGCCACCTGTACTTTAAACCTTCGTTATATATTCCTTACATATGAAACCAAATTATGCTTTAGTATTCCTTAAAATGTTTAGAAAAACAACAGATTTGATCTTCTCTAGCCTTATGACCCGAGAAGGACTTGATATAGTAACACACATTACAAAACATTATTTACACTTCTCCTTTTTCCTAGACTGCAATAGCAGCAGCCTGCTATTTTTCACAGAAAAAGAAAAAACAAAGCCCTGCCCAAAGAATATATAATTAATATTCTGGATAACCAGTGACAGTATTACTTAACTTATCCCGTAAGTTTAAAAGAAGAAAAAGACTTCTAAAAGCATTTATAGTGCTTCCTCAAGTGGAAATTGCTTCTTTGGTAAACGTGTTAAAGCAAAAATAACTTTTCTTCCATAACTCTGCATCAGGCAAAAATCACTTAATGACACAAAATATTTCAAGGAGGAAAGACCATCATAAAACACGGTAAATAACAATCTTTCCTAACTCTAAATTAAACTTTTACTAATATTTATTGCACATTCTTATCACCATAAATTACAGAAAATGGAAGAAAAAGGACTGTAAAATAGTCAGGTAACCCTGCAGATAGTAATTGGAAAAAAAATGCAGTTAGACAAAAATATGAACATGCATTTCTGTAGATATATTTAGGCCCCCACAGGTCTGTAGGATATAAGTAACCAAAGCCATGTCACTGTAATATGTAATAGGGGAGAAGGAAGAATATGACCTTCAGTTTATCTTTTACCTGCTTCTCACAGAGAACAAATGGGCTTAATGCTTGCCAGAATGTTAACAAATGCAGTGTATCATGGGACGAGATGGTGAAAAGACCTGGGCTATGAACAGCTAGTGAATCTTCGGTGTTTGGACATGAACCGTGGTAGCGTAGTCTTCGTGTAAATCCAGAATATTAATCCTGGCTCCAAAACTGACTTGGTATATGGATTAAGTTAAGACATTTTACTCTCTACCCTTTTTTTTTGTAGGATTCTAATGCTCACCTTCGGTCAGTCCTTCTTCATACCATCCTGCCTGTTTTCTCATTCCCCCTGGAAGAAGTAGAATGAATTGCATTTCTCCCTGAAATAAACGTCTTTCAGTGTATTTGTCAGCTACTTATTTTTCAAAGCTGATATACTCTTCATTTTTCTCTACTCTTTATCTCATCCCCACTACAACAGCATGTTAATCAGGATGACTTTTGTTTGAATTTAGCAACTCCCTAAATGGGGTATAGTTATTATCTGAGATTAGATCTACACAAATACCAAGGTATTTTTGAACTGTTCTGTCATTTACAACTTCAATCCCTAGTGTCTTGCTAGGATATTCCAATTTCTGTCTGAAAGTACAAGTCATACTAAATCCCAACTCCTACAATTTATACATATGTCCTCCCAGTCTCACAAAATACACCATTGTTCTAGGATTTAATCCCTGACTATTACGCTAGAAATCTGCTAATTTAGCACTAGGCAATTCATACTATTGTTTCCTTTGTTCACTTACAGTTATCTGTGTATTCATTTTTTCATTGTTCAATTATTATTTTCAGATATTACCTACTACCTATATAATCTTTATTACATCACCAATAACATCCATATGCTAACATCTACATTCTGTTTGAAAGATCATCAAAGGCAATCCTTATTTTTCAGTTCCCTCTCCTTTAACACAGGTCTCTTATGACCCTGTTGCAAAACATAATGGGGTTTGGCCTTTGAAAAAACTAAAATAAAGTGAGAGGCTAACAAAGTGTCGCAGGATCAAATCCCCAATGGAGCTACTGACTCCCCTTTTGCTGAAATACTCATGGACAGAGCCTCATTAGCAGATCAAGCCAGCAGAACATCTGAAGAGACACTGTTGTTTCCCACTTGTTTAGACATCACCTGGTCCTCCAAGATGGACGATTCCCATCTAGCCCAAAGACAATTTGGGTGTAAAGCCTGGTCAATGTATATCAGACTACCCTCACGTACAAGGATAGTGATGATTACTGTCAATTTTTTTCCCTGTAACTCAGAGATCATGGTTTGCTTCTAGCCTAATTAGGTTCATATAAACTACAATTAATTTTTCCTGTTTATGAATTAGCCTAGAGGATTTGCTGAATATATTTTGATGCTCAGCCACCAGGTACTTGCAGAAAATGCAAATTATGAGCTATGAATTAATTTGTAATACAGTGGAATCCAAATAAAAAAATGAATACTTACCCATTTATTCATGTGATAATATTAACTACACAAAGTAATTCTTGTAAAAATCAATGGAGTCTTCTTTCTTGGCAGTGACACGTGGATAAAAACCACACACACATACAGACTACTTTTATACATAATCTAATTCATTTTTTCTCCTTTTAGTTCAGAAAACTCATATTATCTTGTCTAAATTATTTTGTCTGATATATCTTGTTCCAAATTTTATTTGTGCTATGTAAATAGTAACTGTAATATTTTTATCAGCTGGTTCCATTGTTTGATATCTATGTGTAAAGAATATGACTATAATGAAAAAACCTTCATATAAGCTCCCTGAGGCAGTGAGATTCTGGGGGCAGTAGGAAAGTCCTTCAATTCAAGTAAAAGTTTTGAAGCTTTGCCTAAAGATAACTGGAAGACCAAAATAACTACTGATTTATCAACAGGTCCAATTATTGTTCCTTAACATCTTCCCATTAGAAATCTAAATTTCTAAATAGTTTACTCTTTAAATTACAGGAAAATGTTCCTTCTAAAAATATAGTTTTCTTTTTAAATCACAGGAAAATGTCGCTTCTAATAAATATTTTTACCTTGTCACATGAGAGTTCAAATGTTTTTTCCAATGCTATTTCAGTGTCCAGTTTATCAAACCATAAAAAGATTCTAAAATGACTGAAAAGAAAAAAACACACCCTCTTCTTAAGTGAGTGCAAAAATACCTGAAGGGAAGTGCATTTTTTCACTTCCAAGTTACAAAAAACCTAAAAAGTTCTCGAGAGAAACGTGCTTTCCAACCAGCTCTGTTTCCTTTAAAGATGTTTAGGGATATCAGTGTGCATCTGTGCTGAGCTCACTGTCTAGGTCCCCTTTGACAGTAAAGAGAAAGTGATACTTCTCAGGCACAAGTCACCCTGTCCTAAAGCAGACATTTGAGACAGACCAGATGACTAGCTTGGATGCTATCACACTGTCTATCCCAATGTTAGATTAAATCCATTCTTCAGATCAATTTTTCAGAGTTCCCAAATCCTTGCACTTACACAGCATCCATTCAGAAGGTCCCCACATACTCAATTGCATAGAGGCCAATACTGGCACCTGTCCTGCATTTCTTCACAGTGGTCCTTACTAAATCAGAGGTTACAACAGTAATGGCTTCTTTCATCCCAAGAAATAATACAGTGACAACAACTCAGCTGGCTCAACAGAGACGCAAACTGAGGACCATGCCTACAGCAGGAATGTACTTAGTCCCACAGACCTTACTTGGACAGACTTCACAGTTCATTGATTTACTAATGTCAGGCGGACTTGTTTTACCAGGAAAAAAGGGAAAGTTTAGCAAACGCTTCGGCAGTTTAACAGAAACCCACGGTATTTAGTGCAGAAAACAACCAGAGTGTTTACACTGTTCAGCTCCCTATGTTATTCTCCATTCCATAGGCAGTGTTTTTTCAAAACATCCCAGTTACCACACTTGTCAAACAACTGATTTTTCTAGGCTCACCATGGCCATGCTTCCACTTTCAGAAGCTATCTCAAATAAAATGAAAGTTGCCTTGCTAGTACACCCCAAGTCAATCAACAAGCTCCAATAGTTTGCTGATTCCATTAGCCTTTTCCCAACAATTTTACAGCAAAACAAAAAATATCTTGAAAAAAGTCCTTGGTGAACATGAAACCTTCAGTGGATTTGATCTAACACATCTTTGATTTTAACTGGTAGAGACACGACAATAATCGTTTCTCACACAAATGTTAGAAAAAAGAAAACACTTTTTATGTAGTCCTAATTTTTAATATTACAGCACAAAATTGTCACGTGCAGTCAACGTTGCCCATGCTCTTCCTCCATAGTTAAAAGGAAATATAAAGATATACGATACAGTACCCCATTTATGAATGATTTTGTTTATTGCATCACATTTAAGGAATAATCTCATGATTTTGTAGTATACAGCAATTGACAGCTGGTGAGTTGGATTAAATATTGAAGCTGAGGCATTTAATCAATCCTGATAGCCATTTATGGGAGGCACATTGAAGCTGAGGCATTTAATCAATCCTAATAGCCATTTATGGCAAGCACTATATACCACAAAGCAATAAAGATTATGGCTATTATAGAAAAACTATACCATAAAAAAGAGAAAAGGAAAAAATATCTTGCACAGTCTCAGAAGATGTGCCTTATTAATATTATTTGGGTTCTCCAAAGAGATGATCAGTATATATAGTACTTTACCGCAAATGAATAATGTCTCCTTGACATCAAGGCACTTTGGATGTAGATAATGTGATGATGAGAATAATCTCCACAAGAGGCAATTTAGCCATTTTGAAAGTAAAACACCACAGAGAGATCGGAGCCACCAGTGGAAAGCAGTGAGAGGATGGAAAGTTATCTCCTTCCAAATAACTAACAAGATCCTCAGAGATCCTGCGGCCAGCAGAGCCATCCATTTAGGTATTCACTCAGTCAGGAACTGCATTCCCAAGGGGCCTGACTCTTCACTGCCTTCCAGCCTGGCAGAGATTTACATCTGACAGTATGTAGACTGGAAAGAAAGATTAAAATTTTGTATGTCTGCTGCATAGTTTTTTTACACCTGCTTCACCCCCCCCCAAGAAAAAAAAACAAGCCAGAGAAAATTATTCCTTTTCCCTGCCCAAATCACTCCTCAAGAGAACCAAAATTCACTACATATTGGAGTTTTAATCCTACCGAGAGCATATATGAGTTTTTATCAAGTGTTTCATTATAAGTAAAAGCTTTCCAGCTGCTTTTGCAGAGCAAAAAAATGCAGTCAAGAAGTTTTACAAAATTTCTGGTGCATAAAGCAAATTCAAAAAGCCATTCAAATTAAGTAAGCTGATAAACAAACCTTAATATTGTGGGCGGCATGGCTTCCAAAATATTGAGCCCTTTTTATTTTTTATAGCCTGTATTTTGAAAGAAAACCTCCATTTGATGAAGGCAGCATTGATACTTATGCATAACTTTCCATAGCTTTTTGGTCAAGGGTGGACAGCTCTTCAGGGGTGGAGCTATTATTGCTAAACCACTAAGAATATTAGCTGTACACTTTTGGGTCACATAGACTTAGGAAGCAGATAGTCAAATGTTTTCTCTAAGAAAAAAACAGGTCATATCCTAATTCAATCAGGTTTAAGAGATTATTTGTAGATAATTATTCATTACAAGGATTCCTGCCCTTGCTAAAGGACTAGTCCTGGTCATTGTCGGGTTAACTATCTGTTTGACTGCCTTGCTTGTTGAACTTGCAGCCTAAGCATGTGTCACGCCTTCGTGTAAGTGTACTTGCATTAATGAGAAATGATTCTAATCAATACCTAGCACACATCTTCCCTTCCCCTACCCCTTGCATCCTCTCCCAGACCTCACTGCTGATGACAGCTTTCATGGGAAAGTGTTCAGACAAAATGCAAAGCACTGGTAGCAATTGATTCACAGCTTTCTAACACCATGATTATCATAATTACATTGTTTAACCACTCTTATCTTACCTGTTAAACACACACAATAATCCATTTTTCCACTATGAATGTTCTTCACATGTGTAATTTCAGCACTGTACATGCAACAGGAATGTAATAAAATTAAATCACATATGAGTGAGTTGTACAAGGTACGGTTCTAAGAGCTGTTAATTTAAAGCCATTCACAGTATATTTAAATTTTACAGTGTTATCAATGGTGTCACTGTCTGTAACACATTTATATTGCTTTTGTGTTACTTCTGAATTTTGCATTCTCATATACAAGGCAGGGGGGACTTTGTTAATACGCTAGGAGACACTGGTAAGCGCTTCACCCTCTCAGAGCATGGTAGTTACCATATTCACCTCTTCCTTCCCATAATTCTCTGTTTGGGTAGTTCAGTGACCCCAATACATGATGCTAGTCATTGGGTCCCTGAAATGAACATCATAGAATTTGCCTACCCTTCCCTTCAATCTTCTGTCTCCTTGGAAAGCAGAAATCATAGAACCATTTTTTAAGAAATGTTAAGAACTGGAAGGCAAGTAGTCATATACAGTTATTGCTTTTTTTTGTCTTTTAAACTAATGGGTAAATCTGAAGTATAACTATTAAAAACCCCCAAATATAGCAGGAAGTATCAAAAGCAGAACTACAGCCCAGCAATTGCAACCTACTGGATCCACCGGTCATTGAGATCTATAGAAGGCCTTCAAAATTAATGCAGTTTTTATTCAGAGAGCTGCTGACACTACAGTGGATTTGGCCAGGTCAACAGGACTTATCAGTGCATAACCACATGAGCCTGCAAAACTACCTGAGGCTTCCTAGGTATCAGGGACATTAATGCAAGTTGCGGGTGAAGAGCAGTTCTCTTTCAGACGACGTGGATTTTCTGTCTTTTCTGTAGAACTGATGACAAACATTTAGCAAACCAGCCACCCAAAATAAAATAAGTCATTAACTTAGAAGACAAAGTTGAAACCTGAATAGCTATGTCTTGTTTGCATCATCTGAAACTCACATCCGCATATTTTATTTTCTATTAAAAGTCCTTTTTCTGTTCACAGGAGTATATTTGTTTTACATTAGTGTTGCGGTATGGCCCCTGGGGCATGTACAAATACCTGTTTTTAAGATAAATGGTCTAAAATGGGCTATTGGATAGTCTAGCATGGAGTATGGTGTTCTGAACAAAGGGATTTTCCTTCTCAAACAGAATAAAAATGTCGAGGACCTCAGATTTGAGGGGGAAAAATGGCCACACTAAGGCATTCAGAAAAGGTCTGTCATACTAGCTACCTTGAAAGACAATTCATACAGAATACACAACAATGTGAATAGACACAAATATGGAAACCAGCTGAGTTTCATGGCAGCATTACACTGATTCAAGGTTCTTTAATGAATAAGGAAATTTTGGTGGATGAAGATGTAATTACTGATGAGTGCGCAAGAAACTGGAAACTTGAAAGTGAATGGATAGGGCTGCAGGAAAGAAAAGAAAAAAGAATCAAAACCAATTGAGCTTTTTCAGGGAACACTCCAACATACCTTTAGTGAGGCAACAACAGTTCCTTTGAAAGTGGAGTGTTAGGCACTTATTTAAACAAGCCCAAGTGGAAAAAATAGCAATTATAGTAGAGGCTCATCATTATTTTAATAAGAAAATAATAGAATTGTTAAGAAGAAAATGTCTGTTTCAACTTATTTGACTGCACAGAAGGCAGCAAAGGAATGATAATGTGTGCCTGCTCTGGATACGTGAAAAAGGATCATCAATGTTCCGAAAGGCCGGAAACTCAGAAATCCCCAAGACATTTACATGTATCAGCAGTTAGATAAACAATTTTGCAATTAAGGCCCTAAAGGAGAAGAAAGAAAGTGAGAAAAGGAACAAGAAATATTTATGCAAAAGAATTTCTGTATGTTAGTTCTTTCTTAAATAAATCTTAATTTCCTGGTGAGAATCATGAATCACGGCTGGGAGAAAGGTAAGCATAAAATGAAGTTCTAGTCTCAGATCAATGTCATTTGATGCAGCCTTAATCGTTAAACTGCAAGGGAAATCCAGTTTTTACTAAATTTAATTAAAATCTTGGAATCCTATTAGATTTTATTCTATAGAGAAAAATACTCCATGTTCGTCAGTTCTGTGTGTATTGTTGAACTGTGCATTGACTAACTTAGCTAATCTCAACCATTATTTTAGCTTCCTATTTCCTTTTCAGGAGACGAGAGCCCAGATCATCACTCTAAAGACGCCAAAACCTGACAATCTGAGCAGAGGTCAGAGCTAAAAGTCAAGCGCCTCCAGGTTCCCCTTCGCTCTCCACTAAATCCACTTCTGGAAAAAAAGTTTCAGTTTCTCAGTACTTGAATTCAAGGTGTTGCCTGAAGTACTACAGTGCAATATGTGCTGTGCTGCAGAGGTGATGCCCACTTAAAGAGCTTATTTTAAATTTTACTAACTTTTCATTTCTTTGTTACACGTTTGCAATAGACTATATAGAACAATTGGACTTAAAAAGAGAAGCAGTAAAAAATTGCCAGATTTCTTAATAATTAAGAACAATTAATCATTTTCTATGTTATGGATTTCAGTATTATTGGCTTTAAATTTCCTTTTAGAAACTGTATCAGCTGACAAATTCCAGAAAATTGAACATGATCTCCTTATATCGTCCTCTTACAATGGCAGCATATTTTAAAGTGACAGAAATAAAACCCTGAATCTAGAAAAGCTCCTGAATCACTGACAATTGCTCACATAATACTGTGGAATTAAAGGAGAAAATTAGAAATAATAAATGAATTAGCACTATTCTAATATTTCACAATCTGTACATCACCCAGAATATCTGGCAAGCCCTTATGACTTCTTTGAAGGAAATTCTAATGACACATTCATTTCAGCAAAAGAAATACAAGACACAGAGACAGCAAAAGAATTATTCTAATTAAAAAATAAACTTGCATTAATTCCATAGGGAAGCCAAAAAACCCGAGACACGTTGAAATAATTCCTGGGAAAGTGACAGGTGTTTCAAAACTAAGCAACAAAAAACATCAGTAGGAGACTACATAACTCCAGGGCAAGAATCTGCAAATGAAAGAAAATCAGCAGTAATTTATGCACATGACAATTAAAAAAAGAGTAGAAAAGTAGTTGGAAATGTGAAAACTCTGCACAAGCATACCATAAGCTCTACCTTCCTGAAACACAAAGGAAATCAAACATGATCAGAAGATTTCTGCTAAATAAAAACCAACTACAACTATTCTGTATAGGAGAATATAATATGTAATATTATATATAAGTGACAATGACATTATCAAGAGGAAGCCATAGCACCTACAGACAGACTACAGAAAACCCCAGATTACAAGGTTCTTTTGCTGGTGAAAAACATGACTATTTGTCTTAGAATCTGTTCTACAAATCTTCACTTATTTGCAACATTCCTCACAGCATGGTGTTCATTACCATTAATTAGCTGAACTTCATTTCCACAGGGACTGCAAAAGCAGCAGAATCATTGCAAAGGTAGAAAATAATAGGTACACAGTTCTGGTGCTCCCTGCTGGTTCCCAGCTCTTTGCTGTAGTCTCTCCTGAAAGGCAGGACCTGGCTGGACACTTCTCTTGTCAGCAGCAGGCTGTTGTCTGCAGAACAGCAGCATCCTCTTCAGAAGGAAAGCCCTGATAACTCTTTACCAGCCAGGCTGCACAGCCCTTACTCCCTGGCCTTGTTTGAGCCAGGCAGAACGTCCAAACAGCCAGGATGCCTCAGCAGTGTGTAAAAATTCTGATGGAACAAATCCACGGCTGGGACAGCAGCAGCTGAGCTGGTGAACCCACTGTGCCCCACAACTGGCACCTCAGAGATGCCAGACTCCACTTGCCTTCCTCGTACGCACTCAGGGGTTCACATTTTTCAAAGGCTCTGCCAACCCTTTTTATATATAGAAAATGCAGTTCTTAATTTTTGTTTCTTTGGGGTTTTAGGGGGGGTGTGAGGTGGTATTTGGGGTTTCTTGTTGTTTTGCCGGGTTTGTGTTTTCTTTGTATTGTTTGGGGGGGTTTTTTGTGTGTTTTGTTTTGGTGTTTTTTTAGAAAAAAAATTTTGCTAGTTAGGCAAAATTCTGTGCTTGATGTGAGATATGAATACATTTTTTAGCAGAATTCTGGTTTTCCTGTATCAGCAGCTACGTAACATTAACAAGAGCCATTTTCATAAAATTCTTTACTCTACAGACGCTTTGCCAATGCATTACTGGTTCCCAAACTCTATCTGTTGAAAATGCACACTATTTTCACTGAACACCAAGTTAAAAGCAAAAAAATTCAAGTAAAAAAAGGTTGCTTTAATGAAAAAAAAATGCATCAAGGATTACTGATGATGATTCTACAAGAGATGCAAGTTTTTTATTTTACTTGCCTACAGCTGAATATCCCACAGATTTAAACTGTCTACATGCAGACTATCCCCATGTCTCTTTGGAATCAGTTGTAGAAGGCTCAGTGTAACATGTACAGAGGAGACAGACAAGAAAGTCACAGATGGTGTGCCCCAACTGTGGGATTTGTTTGTTTGTTTGCTTTAACAAATGATGCTGGTCTTTCTAGAAATTGATTTATTTCCCACTTCTCCTGTATTACTCTTTCTGCATTTTTAAAAAAAAATCCACAATCTCAGAGCAATTATGACTTTAGCAATTATTTCATAAGTACTTTTAAAATTTTAATATCCACCCAAGTATCTTCATAATGTACTGTTTGCCTATAAATTATAAGTTACTGAACTAAAATATCCAAATCAATATCCAGAAAGTATCACATCTTTAAAGCAAATTAACTTATGTAGGAGCAGTTAATCCTTGGTTTCGAGCCACACCACCTTTTAATTTTTTTCCCCTTAAGCAATTTAAAAGATAATTTCCCTGAGGATTTAAAAGCACTGAGATATGCTATATGGAATAGCATCAGCTTTGCCTGGGAAGAGGGACACACTTCACATGCCTTTAAAATAAATTACCAGAGCATGTAATGTAGCCTTCCTGGATACTTTCATCACAGCACTACCTATTTATTATCAAGAAAATGTCAAATTCAGATGTTAATTCAGGAAGCAAAATCTTGTAGATTGAACCATGAAAATGATACTCCTAATGCACAAAGAAAGAACAGCAAAATGTC
>Ga0181612_103866_pt1 | contig 13946 bp, 7 predicted proteins | sample HoacroProtozoa21_FD_119630 | JGI IMG/M metagenome (GOLD analysis project Ga0181612, IMG submission 119630) | Hoatzin crop microbial communities from Cojedes, Venezuel. Combined Assembly of Gp0051906, Gp0051904, Gp0051908
CCACTCCTCCCAGTTTTGTGTCATCAGCAAACTTGCTGAGGGTACACTCTAACTCTTCATCCAGGCCTGGCTGAGAAGTTTTGTACCCATGTGATAACTGTCGATCAAATTATAAAATGGCCCTATTTAAATCCCTGAACTGAAACATGAATGATAGAAGATCTTGTGATTAAGATGCAAGACTGAATCAAAAGATCCAGGCCTTCATCCTGGTTCTGATGCGGCTTGTTTGGATCTGATTAGTGTTTCCAGAAGTATCCGTTGAAGTTCATGGTACCCATTTAGGGGAATTGTTATCCAGATTTTTCAGAAATTATGGACATTAATTCTTTGCACTAATTTGCTGGAGATTTTTTTAATGTAATGCTCTTCTGAAGCTCTGGTTCTTTCAAAATGTTTTAGGAACTGAGGCTCCCAAATAACTGATGTGATTCTGAAAATGATGTCCTTAATCTTTACATCTTGCTTCCTCATTATCTCCAAATTGATCTAATGCTTTCCTTAAAGGAATTTGATGAGGCTGACATAATTCAGGATGATAAATTGTGTTTAGATCTTTAGATGGAGAGAGAAAAATACCAACTCTTTATTCTCTGTTTTTTTTTCATTTTTCTTCTGTATATGTTCATATTTTGTGTACTTTTGAACTGATTTTAGCTCTCCAGCTTGGGACTATTCCTCTTCTGAGAATTAAGGCATTTAGTACAACAAAATGATCTTAATAATGCACACTATTATATGATGGAAAGCTACTCTCCTTTGATCACCAATACATCATCATTCATTACAATACTTCATATCTGATTCTCTTTTCATTTCCAGTAGCACAAATCAGGAATAATGTCAATGAAGTCTGTGGAATTAAACTGGTGTAAGTGAGGATATTCAGGCTTTCCTTCTATTCAGACCTCCCTACTCCAACATGTAAATTGACTACCTTTTTACAATAGAAGTCATTTAGAGGTAAATTTTCCGTGTGCTGTACGATGATTAGATTGCTATGTAATTCATGTGTGGCATTCTGAAAATGCCACTGTCCCTTTGAAAGGGTATGAAGGAAAAATGGTTACTTCTATATTGTTACTTAAAAGGCTTCTGTTTGTCAAAACCTTATGTGTCATGAAGGTAGTGTTTGTGCTTACTGCAGAAAAAGCACACTTGTCTTTGTGACGGATGTATGGAACAACTCTTGAATAATGGAAACTTATTTTGTACCTAAAGAGGGATATATAATCCTCCTCCTGCCCCCTGGAAAACTAGAAAATTTGGCTTTGCTATTTCCAAATTTAATCTTAATCTTCAGAGCACTAAAACTCTCCGATGGGGCCAGGGGTTGAACTGAGCTACTGAATATTGCATGCAGAAATTTATTATAAGTGTTTTCTCCATACTCTTTTAACCTGTTGTGTGCCATTACGACAGAAATTTGTGGTTGGAGAATAGGAGCTGTCACTTACTTCTGCCTTCAAGTAGCATTTTCATTTTGGGTGCAACAAAATAATGAGTGATCATGGTTCTCCACTCCCTTTTGCATTTTTCCTTCTTTTGAAACAAAAAATATTCCTGCTGGAGAAGTGGCTAAAGTTCAGCTAGCAGTGAGGCTACGGTGTTTCATGTTTTCAAATACAAAAATAATTGCTGCGGGTGTTAACAGAAATGATTTCATTACATGGAATTATACTGCTTAGGCAAGGTCTCAGGGACTTTTCTGCCCAAATGGGAGTTTCAGTAAAGTGCTGGCCGGTCTTTGTGCAAGGCTGGAGTTTACTGTTCTTGGTAATGAATCATACTTCACCAGTGTCTCTGATATACTGAACTATCAAAGTGGAAAAACATTTAAAATATACCATAATTTTATATTTGTAGCATTGAAGACTCAGGCCTCTAGGCCTGTTAGCTAAATACAGGTAATAAATTATAAACCAAAACAGAAGACAAGAGAAAAATTCCTGAAATGGCGTAACTACCACCACCTTCCAACATGTACACATACTTACCGCATATGCATCCTCTTAGACATATTCATGAATGCAAAACACAACAAAGACAAGCCCTCAAAAAAACGGAAAAACCTGAAGGATGCCAGAAACTGTAAGGCTGTAGTTTTTTCTCCTGAAGACAAGGAGGAATTCTGCTGTTTACACCAATAGCTCCAAAGTTTTTATCTGTGGAGGGATATATTTTAAAGTTTTAAAGTTTGTTTTATTTAACTGTAGTGTAGAGAGAAGAGTTTTAAAATGTTTGGCTTCTCAAATCATATTCAGTCAGTGGTTTTCAAATATTGATAACTTGTGTTTCCCTAAGAACTATCTGATGGAGCTGTAGCTTCTTGTACAAAAATGGATAGCCTGCTGGGATTAGGCATGTTTTTTTAGTACATGGATTTCCAGGGTCTCAATCACATGTTGAAAATTGCTGATTGGTATTTTTGTAATCAGTTGCCATATCAACAATTATCTTTTGGGGCTTTCAGATTAACTTCTGCAATGAGGTGCAGGTCCATTGAAGCAGAGCACAAGCCATCAATGAGATTTCTGCATGATATATATATACTTTCCCGGTTCTAGTTGCTGTAGGATGGATTTAGTTGTTCCTTGACTCTCACTGAGTTCCTGAAACAAGTCTCACTACTTTCAAGCAGAACAGCCATGTGCAGATGCAGTCAGAAGATTTAGGAAGGAGGAGACAGAAAATTCCTCTTTCCAGTAGCATACTACCAGGGTATTACATTACTAGCTGACTACTGTTCAGGTCTTGATCACAGCAGAAGAGCATGTTTATGGCTGCCAGTTTAAGTAACACCGTTTCACTCTAAACCTGTTCCCCAGATTGTCCACATCACATACGTATTAGATTGCTTCCGAGGTCACTTCTGGATCAACTAGATCTCTCTCTAGAGAAAATCTAGGAATAGATTGGCAGTTACATTAATTTATGGACTGAGCCAATATGCAGTATGGATGTGATAGCACCAAGTCTTACTCCTTTTACCCAGCCTAGTCTTTCAGTAGTGTCCCAACACCCCTGATACCATCTCACGTCCTTATATCATAAGGGCTCCTTGCTTCAGGGCAGTAACTCGTAGGACTGTGCTGTCCAAGCACCAAGATGTTGGATTGCAAAACAGCTCTCTCATTCTCATTCTCATTCTCATTCTCATTCTCATTCTCATTCTCATTCTCATTCTCATTCTCATTCTCATTTTATATGGAAATATTATTTCTTAAAGGTCCCAGGCAAAAGGGAGGGACACATGGAACCAGAAGAGTTGGATCCTTGTGACAGTGTGTAGACAGGGCAAGATGGTATTTACAGCTGTAGAAATTTCCCTGGAGATCTGGCCTTCTGCATGCTGCAAAGTTGAAGCACAGTCCTGTATGCTGCTAGAAATAAATAAAAATCAATGAAAGCAGCCTAGATTAAAGTCCATGGTGAGATATGAAGGTCATAACCATGTAGCAAGCAATGCATGGACCACTGCTGAGCACAGCATAAAGAGTCTGCTAGAGAGACCTGAAAGTGAGTAGGTGCAAAGATCTTTGTGGTAAGTATTTAGCCAGATATCCCTTCAAACATACATGTGGGCAGAGCACTGTAAATGGCACCAGCCGTGAACAGTGTGTGGGCCACACTGTGCTGTCTGGCCAGGGGAACGGGGCTGCTCCCCGCGGCAGGTCTTGAGGACGACAGAGATGCAGCAAACAACTGCGGCAGCTCTGCATCCCTCATGCCTGCGGTGCTGTGCCTAGGGCTGTGTCTCCACCGCTCCCTTCCTTGCCTGACTGCACCTTTCCATCCCTCAGCTGGCAGCCAGTGTGACGGGGGCAAGGGTTTCTCCTTCCTTTTGTTCCAGCTTATCTGGATGGGATTTCTGACCAGGCAGCCCATAGTGGTCTCTGAGACACCATTTCTCATCGATTTTAGGGCTATGTGTGAAAGCCAGGTTCTGTGGAGAGATGCAGGTGCCCCTGGAGCAGCCCACCAGGAGCCAGCAGCAGCTGAAACTGTTTGAACTCAGTGGCATTTGATTTCTGTTTGGAAATCTGGAGGCTCAGCTTTGGTGTTGAGTCTCCAGAGTGCTTTGCTCTGACCTTACCCACTTTGGTCCCACTGATAAAGTCTTTGCCAGTCGCTAGTGGGCCTGAGTAGAAATTACAGGGGAAACTATGACACAAACCCCAATAATCTGCCCTCCTCCAAGGTATGGATCCTGTTAGTTCAGTGACCTCCAGAGGAAGATCTGGTGTGTTCACAGGAGCTAGTAAATGAAGTGTTTCATGGTAGAAAGATACCCTTCACAGTGACCTAGGGTCATATGCACAGAGTGCTGACGAATGTGTTTATCTGATAATTTCTCTCTTCATTTGTTGAAATAAAAACACGAAGTCATACCTTGTGGAGGACTAATTTTAACAAGGGGAGTTAAAGTTTATTCCCTGTGCAAGTAAAAAAGGCATGGGGAAGTGTCTGCAAATCAAATCTGAATATAGGAAATCCACATTCTGGAGTTTGTTTTACATGGTTGTAGGAAAATAGCTGATTTCAGTTGTAAGACTGACCTGAAATACAGCGTCTGTTTGTGTCTCCTGATATTTTGTTGAAGCTTTGCTTAAACTTTTATGGCCGGTAGGAAAAAGAGTCCTTGTGTCAGAAAGTAAATTTGATCTTCTTTCCCTTTAGATACTCTTCTATTTTAGTATTTTTTTTTCAGGTGCTGCAACTGAACGTAGAAAATCTCAGAAACTGCAGATTCTTTCATTTCGCTGTTTGAAAAGATCTGTCGAAGTCATTGGTAAGAGTCAGAATTATACAGAGAACTCTTCTTGGCTTTTCATTTACTTTTTCAAATAGATCCCTTTCCACTCTGCTCTGTCTCAGGTCACTTTAAAAATGGCTTTAATATTTGTAGCAAAGGATAGATAACATCAATTTTTCCCTGATGAAAGGAATTAATATAGGAACTCTACTATACAGAAAATCAAGTTTCTTAAAAAATAGTTTAATGCAACTTTTTTTCCCTGCAATTGACGTGTTTATTTTCTTACTCCCCTCCTCTAAACATAATTTTAACATGCTTATGGTTAAATCTTCAGGGGGTGGGAAATAACCACTCGGTAACCTTCCTTCATTGGTGTTCCATTGTTAACATGGCTTGCAAAAGAAAAAGATATTTGGTGGTTATAACAATCCTTTTAAACATTTGCAGTGGAGAAGAAACAGGTTAGAACATACGTGACCTAAATGATGTCACAGACCTCTGTTACTTTTATTGGTTATATTCTATTTCTTCTTTGTTTGTTGTACAGCAATTTTAGAGTCACCGGTCAAGCTCTGTTCTGGATGGGGCCTATGTTGCAGCTGCTTGGAACTTGCCACCAATATTTTTTCTAATTAAAAAATAGATTCTCAAAAATATTAAAATCAGACAAAGAAGTAGTTTCCCAGGTAAAATACTCCTAATTACCTGGACATACAAAAACAGGTTTTTATCTTTCTTGGACTTTTTCCAGTCATGCACTGAAAGATTGAAGTGGGCAACAGAAATCCTACAATTCAAAATGGTGCTGCTGGACATCAAAGGAACTGTACTTTACATGTCTTGAGGTCTCATTCTCGTGAGTGTGTTGCCATTCAAGATGTTTCTCTGCAGCTGGAATGATTTTACTGTTGTCTTGATGGTTGCCCACAAGCTGGCAGTTTCCCGATTTCGAGGCAGTCGCTTTGGTACTGGATGTGTCAGAGCTACTGTAGGTGCGCACAGCAGCTGCTTTGCACACTGTGCAGTAACCCTGGTGTGGCCTGGACCCGTCACACCTGCTGTGTGCGCACAACAGAGCTGTGGGTATGTGTTAAGCATTAGCAGAAGTAGCCAAGTCTATTTTTCTACGGAAATTTTCAGATAAAGTGGGGAAAATTAATTTGCTTTCGGAATAACCTTAATGAAGAAAACAAAGAAGCAGCTGAACTTCTGACCCACACCGGTGCACAGGTTTTCAAATGCATCTTTTCTTGTGATACTCCTGAGTAGAAGAATAACATTTTGAAAGAGTGCGTTGACGTTTGTGCAGGACAAACCAGTTCAAGTCATAGTATACAAGTTGCAGTGCTTGGCAGTAGTATTGCAGCTACTTTGGTGAGGAGAAACCTTTGGACAACAAAGTCCTTGAACTAGAACTATGTTTGAAGTGTAGATTTCACATCCAGGTTTCACTGCTGGTAAATCGTGCAGGATCTCTGGCTGATGAGTTTTGTTAGCAATAGGAGCCAGGACATACCTTCCTGTTTGTGCTTCAGACCACATTAATGAGGCAACAGCGGTGATCAGATTTCTCAGTGCAGACAAGTCCCTAAGTTATACATTTTTTTAATGGGATACTTTCATTAGTGCCTTAGCTGATGTTACTCATAAGCCAACCCTTGCGCTACCAGGTTTAATCATTGTCTCGAGGCAGAGGCTTATTAGTGCAAGGTCATTCTATACTTTTTTATTTCATATTTCCCCTTAGAGAAAGTGAGCGATGTCTCCAGAAAAATCACCTACCTCCTGCCTGGCATATCAACATCCACAGACTTGCTGCCAGCATAGACGTAATGCCTCTTGGTCAAATTTCATGTTGCACCAAAACAGAGAGTTTACAGTAAAAGACAGATAATAAGATCAAATCCTGAAACTTCTATGTGGGATATGTAAGCTGTTTAAGGAAATAATGATAAAACTTCTATTAAAAAAGTGAACTGCTTCTTGAAAATATTACATCTCTCATTGTGAATTAAGTGCTGGATTGATAACTCTGGAGATCAAAGTCTTACACCTGGCTGAGCTACTTACATGTCCCCGTGGCCTTGGAGCACCCCACAGTCTAGCCCTCAGGAGTGGGGAAGTGCTCTGATTCCTTCGTCACTGTTAAGGAATTGAGGTGCAAAAAGGCAAAGTGACATATTTAAGCTCACATTAGAAGTCTGTGCTGAAGTAGGGATTTCAGACCAGGCATCAGATCTCCTTAGGTAGCAATCCAAATGGGAACTGTCACTTTTCTTACAGAAAAGCCTATGACAGCCAGAAAGTCTCTGATCAAAAAGCATGGGAGATTTCCCTGTTCGATCAAGTCCCTGGCCCTTCAGGAGAGAAACAATGAAAAAACAAAATCAAGACAGAGGGAGTAGTTAGAGGTGGCTGACTCCAGTGTGTTAGCAGCTGGACTGTAGTCTAACAAGCTTATTTGTTATAGAACAGTAAATAATGACACTTAGTGTATACTTTGCCATGTGGCTGTTCCTTGTGTTGGAGTGTATTTCCAATTGAATTTGAAATAGCTTGAAAATTAGGGAAAAACTTCTGCCACACCACTGTTCTCACAACTTATGATGGGAATGTTTTAGATCAAAATATGCCAATTAAATAGAAGCATGTTGGTTCCCCTGGAGTTACCATCTTACCTTTTCCTCCTGCCTCCCTCTCCAGGCTCCTCAGCAGCACACAGATGGGGTTTCTGGGCTTCTTCACTCTTTGGTGACTTATTGGACAAGGAATGGAGAAGCCGAGACTTCCCAGACCTCTGTGTTCACTGTTTTCTGGTTTTTAACTCTTTCAGAATCATGCAGAATATACTAGGGGGAATCCAGATTCAGAATTTACGTGAGAAATCAGAGATTCCTTCATGGCAGAAATTGCAGTTCTTTGATCTGAAGTACTGGTGTTGCTTTCTTCATTTACGTCAGTAGGAAATTCAGCCCATTTTTTCCCCTGTTCTGTGCCCACTCCTTAACCCCAAATAATAATAAATCATATTTTAAAGATTAAGCATAATTAATCTATCATATTTGTAGCCATGTAAATTAAAGAGGTCTCAACTAATAATGTGAATCATATAATTTAAAATAAATAAATAAAAGTAGTATAGGCAGAAAAGCAGCCAACCATATGGTTTCACCATATGCTGAAGCATACTTACTGTCCCTTATATCCTGTATTCCCTGTGAAAACTATGTATACATATTCACTGACAAAAAAAACCCGACTCTGCATGAGAGAACTATAAAGCTACAAGATCAAGTGCTCTGTGTTTGGAGTCTGTGAAAATTCATGCAGTCATAATTTCTCTAATAGATGGATATCGTGAAGATATAGTCTTTGTAGGCTTGATCACATCAGTTTTTGCATGGAAGCTCTCCCTCATTCTCTGGAGATGATGTATGGTAGTCACCGAATGAGTACAAATATTCACATGAAGGCATTGATCCATATCCTAAAGATGTGTCTTATATACCATCTCCTCATTTATTCAGTGGGGAGGTGGTTCTGGATTGCTTAGTGTCTGTATCTGATATCTTTTAGATGACTTGGGGGCTGTATGTATTTCCAGGAAATACATCGGTTACCATCACGGCTTTAAGGTCTCGGCTCAACTTTTTCTGCTGTATTGATGGAAAGAAAACAGAGGTAACAAGAAGTGTTCACATATCAGTAGGACTGGTTGAGAAAGTTCAAACATTTTTTCATTGAAAAACAGATTTTACTTTAAAATAGTAATTAGATTTTGACTACAGCAAAAAATATTCTTTCAATTGAATTTTCCACCAGGAAACCTTGGGGTAAGCTTTTCATTCTAACTGAGGTAAACATTCTCTGCCTTTGCACAACCACCATATAGCTTTTAGGATGCACCACTGTATGCCGACCTCTTCAGCTACAGGTGATCTTCATGATGCACTACATTAGTCAGTGTCCACACTTAAATAATCTGGGATGTCCTTTGTTCTGTGAAAAGTGTAGCCATTTTGATACTTTGTCCCATTCTGAGAGAAAAATATATTGCGGAGTGGCAAAATACCACAGAGGATGGTAAATCCATTTTTAAGCAGCTCTGTTTAGAAGGGTGGCCGTAGGGCCCCGTAGGAATCTTTGTCTCCTGAAGGATTTTGGTTGTGTGTGACTACTCTGGAGTCACTCCTAGCTGAGGTACAGCAGCAGTCTCGATACTGGCAGCATAAAAGTTCCCACAAGCTCTTTGCTGGAGCCCACGCTCCCACAGGATGCTGCCACTGGTACTGAAGCTTTGGTGTGTCCACCACAGCGGTCAACGGGCTGAGCGTGGCTGAGGACAGCAGACGGGCTGAGTCCCAGACCCAGCAAAAGCTGTGAGCTGCCGCCTCTCCTGGAGGCAAGAGTTTGGGAGGTGACCAAACTTCACCCTCCTCTGTGATCACAGTGCTGGTAGTGGCAGCAGTCTGGGTATGTTTTTTTCCCATAACCTTTCCATCAGAGATGTTATACTCTATTTCTCATACGTTTACCTGATAGTTTCCCTTACTGTAATTCACTGAGGCAGGACTCAGAAAGTCAGTGTGGGTCAGTTAAAAACTAGATACTGCTCATCATTGAAAAACATGAAAAAAAGAGTGGGAAGGAACAGAAATTTGTTGCATCTTGAAACAAACAGCATGGAGTTGGAATTTGAACAGATGAATTATGTTTTTATGTTCTTATCTTCTGTGTATCCATAACAATCCCAGGAGGCTTCACATCAACATTTTGAAATCTTTTTGATAAATGCATTCACATTCTTATCAAAATTGACTTGTGTTTGGATTTCTCATCTTATACTCCAATTAGCATTTGAACCCAACACATTAAGCACATGATACAGTGATGTCTTGAGTGCATGTATTCAATTTAAATGTTTCAGATCATTACTACTGCTGCTACCAAGTCCTGTTTTACTTCTGGGTGTTTTCAAGAGCTGATTTTATGATCATTTGACTTACCTTGAAAATTTTTTCTATAATCTACTTTCTAACTCCCATTTATGTCTTTTTAGAAAAACCGAAAACAACTAAGATTATGTTAGTGCTGAAGATACTGAAGTCTTAGGTTGAAACCTAAAGTGGAACCTATCTTTCAAAGAGGAACAGGTCAAAGGAGTTAATGGCTAATGTGTGACTTAGAGCTAATTTTAAGAGAAGAATATGGAGTGATGCTGTTATTATTTCCTGTTTTTTTTTCTCATTCTCCTTTTTTCTGATCTCGCTTTATGCAGAACATAAAGGTTCTTTACTAGGAAGACGAATGGGAAAGAAAATAAACCAAGAGGTGACATCTCCAATCTGATAACTGTATGTTTTTGTTTCGGCTGCCGCCGGCAACAAAAGCCCCCCGCAGCCGCCCCTCCCCGTGCCGGCGTGCGGAGGAGAGTGAAAAGAAAGAGGCAGAAGCTGGTGGGTCGGGATAAGGGCAGTTTAACAGAAGAGCAAACAGAGGGAAACAGGAACAACAATGGTACAAATAAGGAGAAAACACAACAACGAACCGTACGACCCAGACAGCCGCTCTCCCGCACAGCACCAGCGCAGCGCACCCCCAAGCCACGAGTCAGTTCCCGCCGCACCGCCCCTCCACTGGAACCCAGCGTGACGTCACATGGTATGGAATACCGGGCTCTGTTTGGCCAGGTGGGGTCAGCCCCCACCCCCCAACTGTGCCCCTTCCTGGAGTCCGGTGAAAATTAACCCTGTCCTGGCCAAATCCAGGACAATTCCCACATCAGGAAGAGCTCAGCCATTATTTCTAACTCATGTAATAGCTCACCTGTACATGACTGTATTGTACTCCTGGTATGATAACATGTCCCTTTGACCTTTTAAATTGCGATATAAGGCCATTCTGAAAACTGCTGAACTTCTGAGAAGATACCTCCTACAATCTATGTCTAATTACACGTTTGTCTGGTTAATATTAGTGTAAGGAAATTCATTATTTAGTTCTAGAGGTATAATTAAAAACTGTTTATAGTTGATCAAAACCAAAATGGAAAAGATATTTGATTTATCATTGTGTGAAATTTTGCTTCCTATGTGTAGGTGAAGTAGAACGGAGGCAGGTATAGTACCATATTTTCTACTCTTCTCTCAGCTGTCTCTAAACCAGCAAAAGGTTTCATCCTATAACGAAGCAAGAGAACAGGAAATTGTTAGTACTCAAATAGGAAAAATAAAAGGTCTTTTTTTTGTTTTGGCCTAGAAATCAAGGTCATCAAAAAGTATTACACTACAGACTTACAGACGTCTCATCTGAAGAGAGTAAGATACTCTTGTCAAAGGCAGATTTGACTGTAGCCCCAGAGATGAAAGATACGTGACTAATCACCCGAGTTCATTGTCTGAGTTCATTTTTTTTAGCTATTAGAAGAGAAGCTGCGCAGCATAAAAGTAATATCAAGGATGAAGGTCAGCTGGAATATTGTTGTACTAACACTTATAAAGAAAACAGCTCCAATGTATTTTAAAAAAATCAAATAAGCTTTTGTACACTCACTATTAAAAATGCCAAAATGCTCTAAGTAGAAGATTTAAAGTGACATTTGTTAGTGGTGAGTAAATCCAGCAGGCATGCCTGTTTGCTAACAGTATCTAACTCCTTTTGTGTATAATTCTTGGAGACACATATTGTATTTGCTATCACAGGCCAAGAAATGCAGGAGCTTTATTACATTTCACATAACAGATCATATTTAGAAGACAATTATAATGCAAGGTCTTCATCTGACTGATCAAACTCATTAGAGTGGGGCCCCAGACTGCTGTTAGATGATGTTCTTCTCCAGCTTTGAGACATTCCAGTGGTAGCAGTGAATTAGATTAGTACACAGAGTATTTATTTTTCATTTTTTCTTTAAAAAGTGTAGATTTTGAGGAAATAGTTCTTAACTCACCCTTTCTTTTTTCTGTCTCCCTACTGGACAGAGATACACAAGTAATGTTCACTTTCATCTATTCGCCTCAGAGATACAAGAGGACATGTACTTCTTTGCTGTTTAGATTCTGTAAGTGTAATAAAATCATCTTACTGAAGAGCAGTCCTCGTAACACAGAAAGTCATAAAGGACATGCTCAATAAATTAAGCAAACAAATAAAATGGCTTTCCAAAAATAGTTCTCAAAAGTAGTTCTCATCTTTTGTGCTATTCTGTCTTTGTAATTTGCTGTCGTGGGCCTTCACCTTATATAAGGCTTTCTCTGCTTGACTACAGACCATATGTTTCATGTCTAATATATGCATTACAGATCACTGTGCTTTGTCTGTCAGATTATTTTTCTTTACAGATTTTTACTTCTAACTGGAAGTGTATGTGATAAAACTATAACATATATCTTAAATGAAGATTTGTATTTCACATGGACTATTTGGATGCTACCTGTAATATCAAGTGATTTAATTATTAAAAATCTATTCTAAATAATCTAGCTCAGGTTTTAATGGCAGATACTCTGTTGCTTGCTTCTTGAGATGCACTTGTGTAATAATAGACATTTCAGTGTTCAGAGCAGGAATTCATGTTCACCGCAGTGCATTAGTCTCTTAGCTGCCACAGTTGTGTTCATCTGTTTCAGTGACGTATGTGTTCACTCACTAGTGTTCAGGGAAAGTAAATTAGATTGTTAATTTTGCTGCTGGATTCTACTCTCTTTTACTGCTGTGCATTAATTCTGTTAACACACCCACTGAGAAACTTTCTGTCAAGATGAATACCAAACACAACTAAAACATAGTTCTGCAGTTCATTAAATAGGTGATAAAAAAGCAGAGTGTGTGGTAGGCAGTAACAATGACATAAGAAGTAAACAGACAATGACTGTCTCGGCAGAGTACTAGCTGATACTGCAATCTTTATACAGTCTTTTCAATTTATAATGATAAAATTTGTCACACAGATCTCAGAAAAATCAAGGCTACATTTAAAAAATTTGTGAGACACAAAAAAAGTGTCCTTATGATGTGTAAAGACTGGTGATCACCTCCATTCTTACACACTCTCATATTGCTCTCGACGCTCTGATTAAATTACAAGAAACAAACCAACAATCCAACAGACTGCTAGATCACCTTAACTCAATATTTAAGACAGGGTAGAACACGTGGTCTATGAGCCAATGTCGTATGTGCTTCTTGCAGTTTGGCCATGGCCGGCAACACAGCACCACACTGCCGCTCTATCGGCCCTCCCGCCACTAGGATGGGGAGAATGGAAAGCAAAAGGCAAGAACTCATTGGTCATAATAAGGGACATTTAACAGAACATCAAACAAATTGAACAATACCAACAGTAATACTGATAAGAAGAATACACAAAAAAAATAACAGAATGCACAGAGCAACTCTCACCACCCGATGCCCTGCACGCTCCAGAGCCGTGACTTCCTTCCCCCCGGCCAGCTTTCCCCCCCCACTAGAACCCAGCATGACAACACATGATATTGAATCCTCTGTTTTGTTTGGCCAGGTTGGATCAGTCTGCCCAGCTGGGTCACCTCCTGGCTTCTGGTGAAAATTAAGCCTGTCCTGGCCAAACTCAGGACATAATCCACCCCTTATTCTATACCATCTAAGTCATGACCACGTACCCCACTTTCCAGTTAATCATCACTTATATTGCCTTTAATACACACAAACAGATATCATTCCCTTAGTTTATGGATCATCCCTCTAAAGTGTCCGTTGAGTTCATTTAATCCATGACTTTGGACTCCATCTGTCATAACAGTCCATCATGGCAGGAGAGATGATGTGTGCTGATGGGCATTCGCTTGCTGCATCCGGAGCTCGTGGCTGATGAATCTGATGTGGCCCATGCCCATAGTCTGTGGGTTGAAGATGTCAATATTTATGAAGCTGTTGGGTGGCAGTTGTTGAAGCCAGGTCCAGTCCCACCATTGCTGTGCTCTGCTGGGTTTCATCAAAGTCCATCCTTCATTAGTTTGGGTGGTTTTGAATGTAATATCTGTGATATAGGATATAACAACTAGAGTAGTGATAACAGACAGTGACAGGGTCATTTAGCAGTTAACATCATACAATTTCATTTATTGACTATTCTCACCCAAAATCAAATCCCCATGACACATTGAACTTCCCCATCCTTCTGCATTACCCACCAGGTACACCCAGGTCC
>Ga0181612_160549_pt1 | contig 13945 bp, 6 predicted proteins | sample HoacroProtozoa21_FD_119630 | JGI IMG/M metagenome (GOLD analysis project Ga0181612, IMG submission 119630) | Hoatzin crop microbial communities from Cojedes, Venezuel. Combined Assembly of Gp0051906, Gp0051904, Gp0051908
TAAAATTAAAAATAAAATTAAAAATAATTTTCATAAAGAGTGATTAGAATAGAATAGTAAAGGATATAGATTCTTTTTATCTAGGTAAATGTACCATCTGACATTTCTTGGTGGCTTCTGATTCTGCCTGTGTCAGTGTTAAGATGATACTTCTTCAATATTTTTTGTCACAGAAGTTACTACATTCTGCGTAGCATGAAAGCCAAAATGGTGTCAACATCAACACCCCTTTAGAGCAAGCAGAAAGCATCAGTCAGTGGTCCAGGTCTGAAGTAGGATGTGGATTTGCATATTTTTATTGTGCTGAATTTTACTCAAAGTATGATTGGGAGATTGATAAAGTTTTTGAGAGTTCCACAAAGAAAATGTGCAGTTGGTTTAGTAGAATGCAACAGTGATGTCAAACTATTTCACCAAGCAAAACGCTTCCTAAGCAAAGTAGTTTGGGGTAAATACTTGAAAAACAATTTGAGTGTAGATAGAGTTCATGACCATAATGAGAATAAAATATGGAATGTTTGAATAAGAATTGCAGCAAAAAGTAATCGAAGCAGAGAGGTACATTTTGATGGGTCTCAAAGTGTACTTTTAAGTAAAGGCATATGCTTGAAATACTGCTGATACTAATGATGGTCTTAAACAATCAAAAAGACTTCAAGGCAGTAACAGAAATGGTTTTCTGCTTACAGCATACAAGGAGGACCAAATACTTATGAATGCTTTTTGACATTTTTTGTAATAAGAGAATTAAGATGAACTCTTTGGGGTATTCAGATTAAAGAAAATTAATATTACCACTGGGTTTACCATGGAAAAAAAGAAAGATTTAAGTTTTTTATGGTAGAAGCTTGCATATATGCGTTGTAGAAATGCTTTGTAAGATACTGGAATATTGATGCATTTCAATACTAGAAAGCAAAATACTGCACTTGTGAATTTTAATTATAGGAGTCTCACCACATCATAAATTAAATCCTTAATAGCCTGCCCGCTAGACCATGTCTTGGTCCCAACTGGGTGGGCATGATCTGCTAACCCTGAGGAATGAATTTCTCCCATCTTGTATTTATTACACTGTTGTGATCCAAATAATTTTTTTTTCTCCCAAGCTAAGCAAAAGAAGCTTTCCATCTCGATTTTTTTTTTCTTTTTTTTTACAAACAACCCCCCCCCCCAACATAAAGATATGGTTTAGCTTTATATCCTGTTTGTAAACCAAGAGCTCTGACTAAAAGAATCATTGAAAATTTAAGTGCTCATTACAGTCTCTCTTATGGATGGTGCTTTAGCAGTTTTTGAAGACCTGTCAATTCATTTTCAGTTTCTGCCTGTTCACTGCTAAAGGTATATAATGAGTGAGATCATTATTTCATACTAAAATATTCATAACTTTTTAAAAATCAGCAGTAGAAAACCTAGAAGATCTGAGCTGCAAAGCTGAAAATTCTCAGTAAATCCACATCAACTGTCTCAAAATTAAATGTTTGAACCTGAGCTTTTTTGATTTGGAGCAATATCTCTTGCAGCAATGCTTTGATTTTAGAGGAGGTTTGAAATGTCAAATGTAACAGATTTAATTATGAAACTTATTGCTATGAGCTGTTGTGGAAAACAAAAGTATAAATTGGTTCAAGGAATTTGATACATCCAGGGAGAAAAATTCATAAGCAACTTGGTCATTCAGTGTAAGAGTACTTAGACTGTGGCCTAGGAAACCTCTGAGTTAAAGGAAGCAAAAGAATATAGAAAAGTCTATCTTTGGAAAAGCAAGCCTTTTTTCACATACCTTTTCCCTAGTCCTCTATGGCTGGAGATGGTATGTCAAGCTTTGGGTATAACCCAGCACAGCAGTTTTTATGTTCTTTTATGTACCGATGTGTGTAGTTTTATGCATACTTTAGAAATTGTTGATGGCAAACTTTCAGCAATCTTTGCTTAGGATTGATCATCTACATTTCAGCAAAAATGTACCCTCTGCCTGGAAGTTTTTTGTATTCTAGCCTGTAAATGTAACGGATGTGAACTAGGTAGAAACATCTGTAATGTCAATTTTTAAGTTTTCAGACAGAAGCCAAGGAGAAGCCACTTGGCTAATTATGCACAGCTGCTTTGTATATGCCAGTAGGAATTTGTTCTCAGAACTACAGGGGATAAAATATAGCTGTGTATGAATATGGGTATGGTATGTATGCATATATGTATATTTTTATATGTGTATATACTAGAGAAATGTAATATATACACAAATACTTATCTGATCCTTTCATAGGGCCTAGGGACCCTGGTATGTTCTAGTTCCTGTGTATCTACGTGATGAACATAAAAGAAATGTGTTTATTGATAATGTATTGTCGTATGGCTGACAGAGGTGTACATCCAGTCTAATCTGCATGTTTTTTGGAAGAAGTTGAGAGGAATAACCCATTAAACTATTATCCAGTAATTAACAGCTGCCCAGCCATGCAAGCATGGTTACATCAGAACATTTTGAGCAAATTAAAATAATCTCATGTGTAGCAATTAGCAGTTCACTCAAACTGAGTATGTGATATGAGCGTCTAGAAGCAGGAGTGTGCAGTTTTCTCCAGGGTTCAATTATTCTTGATTTTCAGCAGAAGCAGGTTAGACTCACAAAAGGCTCCAGATCAGCCTAGGTGCACAGGTCAGAATTACTGGCCTGACTGTGAGGACTAGAAATGATGAGCCACCCTGTTCTTCAGCCCCAAACAGAAAATTCCCTTTGACTTACTTCTTTTTACTGCACTTCTTTTTGCTTGCTCACTGTCGTCCTGCTAAAATGAGCTTTCATCTGCTTTTCTGTAGTTACACACAATGATGTACCAAAAATGAGTCGTATGGCCGGATCAGCATTAATGCCTGATGTTAAAGGTTATAAAGCATTGTGGTCTCCTACCTTGGACATTTCATGTAGTAAAGCATTCATACTTCCACCCACAAAACAATGTAAGCAATGATGGGTTGCTCTGTTGGCTCTTTTGATATTATAGCCCAGGTTCATTAAATAAAAATAAGCATGTTTCTTAATTAAAGAACAAATGAATTTTTTAAAAATGTGGAGTCCTTGCTGGGTACTGAAAAACAAGGTTTTAAGTGAGTTTGTGTAATTCAGTGTGTAATTCTTTGCAAAGAGAAATTTATGCATTAATGAATTTACCAGTGGCTTTTGCACCTGTTTTATGTATATACTTCTGTCCTCTCAGAAGGATGAGCTTTAAAAGTTCAATCAGTTTGAACACATGAGACAACCTCATCCATACAGTCAACTAATTGAAAGCTACTGTAGTGCCAGGAAAATGTTCTCTGAAAAAATGCATTGCTGTATGGCATACTGCAGAGGTGGACGATGCCGCAGCCCTGCTGACAGGCTTTATTGGTGGTATAAAACCTTAGTTTGTGTCGATACACTGCTAAATCACCATTTCTGGATATTGCCTTCCCATCACCTATTTGCAGGCCAGCAGCCCTGCAGGCTGTATAGTGAGCTGTGCTTTAAGTCAGTGGACTGTCACCATCCATACCGCTATATTTCATTCAAGCCCTTTAAAGTGCATGAAAAGGATGATAAATCCTCATAACTTGCAATCGTGTGTCGTAAATTTATGATATGATTTGGAGACTGATGGCAGTAGATACAGTAGTTGAAGCCCTACACCACCCTGCTTGTCCTCTCACTCAACTGGACATAAATCCTGGAGTTGAGTTACCAGGTATTATAACAATGGGACATAATTTCCTTTGACACTAATGCTATGGTGTGGCCACTACTCCAAGTGCTAAACAGAAAAAAGCCTATAAATTGTCAGTGCAAGCAGGATTTGTTTGTCTTAGTATGCAATGCCAGGAGCAGTCAATAGACAGATCCATACTACCTTTAGTGTGAAAGAGATACGTAGCTGAATAAAACACTCATCATTGCAGAATGGCAGGATTATTTACTCCCTTGCAAGTTAATTTGATTATTTTTCCTGACATTATTTGAAAGATATTATGAGATAGATAATATCTTTTTAAAAAATGAGAAATGAGAGTTTATTTTTAAACTGTGAGTTCATGTTTTTCTTTGCTTTTTTTCTCCCATTCCTACCTTTATTTCATGCCCTCACAGTCTTTCTTTTCCCACCATTAAATATAGCGCTTGGGGTTTAAATTGCAATCTGTAGTCTCATGAAGTCTGAGGATGGTTGTACATTACATTTGGAAGACTGAAAGCAATTGCAATAGGAAAGGAAACCTTAGTGAGAATGACCAAACAGTGAAAAGTAACCAGAAGAAATAATGATAGGTAATCTATTTTTTTATAGTATGATAAAGTTTTTTTTTCATTATAGAAATATTCAAATAGTCCACTTAGCTCACATCTGTTGAGCAAAACCAGAAAACGTAACTCCTTGATTTCTTCATTCAGGTTACATCTTTTAAGTACAGAAAACGTCTACCTTTGCATGCAGCTATTCATTTGCACACAGAGTTGCACTAAGTGCAAGCATACTTCTGTTTCTAGCAGCTTTCCAGGGCTGTCCACCAAAAATAGAAGGGAAATTTCATTCATTTTTAGAAATCAGGTCCTGTTAGTGAGCACCCCTAACATGCTTGAAAGTAATATATATATATATATATATATATGTAAATTTTTTTAATGGCAGTTTGTACCCCAAGAATTTTCTGGTTAAGTTGAAAAGCTTGTTATTGGGTTTCTTGCTGGAGATGGGGGGAGTTGCTGTCAGCTGGTATACAAGATATCCAAATGACTGAGTTAGAATCACACGTAAGAAATGTGATAGGTTGCAGGTGAAATCTCACAGTGGTGCAGATTTCTTACTTCTCATCTATCTTCTGCTATTGTATGTTGGAAACTACCAGCAGAAAAATCTTTTAAATGTGGATCTGAGAAATTATTAACAGATACATATTCAGTACAGTGATTTTTGGAATACAAATGCAGCTCATCTGTATTCTGATTCAAGCACACAGCAGTAAAAGGTGGTTATCATTATTGCAATTGTTATCAGAAGGATATCCTACAATTTTTACGTGGTTCTAAGTTAGACAGTTTTATAAAACTGTAAACTTAGAAGAGGAAAACAAACAAACAAAAATAACAACAACAACAAAACCCCTTTAAGGATCACTTACAAGTCCAGAACTTGTGTTTTAATTCCCTTTGCTGTTTTAAGAAGCACTGTAATTTCTCCAAGGCTTGATACATGATGACCGCTGTGTTGGCCAAAACACAGAGGATTGCTCTGAAGGTGTCTCTTCACTAAAAAACTGAATTATATTCACTTGAAGTAGCTGAGAACCAGTTGGATAGGAGGGACGCATTCTAATTCTGAATACATTCACCAGTGGTTTACACATGTTTTTCAGGAATACTTATTCTTAAAAAAAAAAAGAGAAAAATGTGCAAAAGATAGTGTTGTAGAATTTAGAAACCATTCATTTGTAGTAACTGCTGCTGCAAAGGGGATTCTGTTGGACATCAAATATATGTATTAAACATATGCCAGAAATGAAACATTTGAAGCCACGGCATATATATATATATACACTTGTGTCTGTTTTCTGATTATGAATGACTGGGATAAAAGACAATGAAGGTCTACCTGAAAACTACTATGAGAGTTTGGCTCTGTTTTTCAAGTACAGTAAAAGTGAAATTGTCCTTGAAGAAAATTGCATTGATGAATCTGAATTAATTCAACTTCAAAGTAATTTCAAAGCAATTGATGAGAGAAAGTCAAAGTGGAACAGTTTTCTGTGGTTGACTTTTAACACTATGAATTGTTTTGTCTGATTTTCTGTATGTAAAAATTCTGGAGAAATTCACCTAATCTTTCAAAATGTTTCAGTGGTAACAGAAGTGCAACAGAACTACATATTTTTGTACCATAATAGTTCTAATAAGGTTTCTTCACATTTTTCTGCTAAAAGTGTTTGTTTTGATGCTTATTATCTTTATGTCTCTAAACCACTGTAGGTCAAATTACATTGTAAGAAATGTGAGAGTTAGGGAGTAGTTAATGTAGTCTTCTAATGTATTAACTTCCCTGACAACGCTGTGATATAACTGTTCCTTCCTTAAGTATTCCAGCTCTTGTTTTGGGTGACCTGCTGCCACGATTGTGTCTGAATCTGATTCCAGAATTGTTGATGCCTTCCCTAATATTGACCAAAATTATAAGTGCCTTTATTACCTGGAATTATGTATCCCATCGTAGTAAATAAGTCAGAAGACAATGTATGATATACATTGATGCGTAATTGTTGCTACAATATTGTCTCACTTCTCAGTTTTTCAAATAACCAGCCATGTCAGTACATCAAGGTTTAGCATCTGCTTTCCAAATAACCTTCAGCAGTAGCTACCAGCTCCCTTTTAGTTCAGAACACTAAGGCAACTTCCAAATTCTTTTCAGCAGTGACTGTGTGTAGCCAATAAGAGTAAAAAAAATTCACAACTGATAATCTCACTTTTCTCATGTAGCTGATGAAATATTTGAAATGCAGGTGTTTCCCTATAACTTAACTTTCAGGGCTGTTTATCAAATAAAGCCTTTATGATTATTATCATCATCATCTTAATCTGGTGTCAGTACAAATGAATGGCCTGCCTTCTTTTATAGGTGAATACCTGAGAACAAAAAACAGGGAGCCAGGTTCTTGTGTTTTCTGACAGGAACAAGAATATTCTTTTCCTTTACTTGCAGTGTGTACATTCTCCATTTAGAAAACAGGAATGCGGCCATTCAGGGATGACATGATTTCTCTCTGTTCCTGGCCTGAGAGAATTCGAAGCATCTCAGTTCTCACAGTATTAGTGTATGCATCTCTGACTTTCATCAAGCTGAAACATCGAGGTCTTGGGACTCTATTTTATTGTAGTTCAAGTTTGAAAAAAATTCCTTTGACTGTATTGGGTTACAGTAGCTGTACTTCCCCTTGTTTTCCAGCAAAGTAGACAAAAATGAATGGAAAATATTTTCTTGATGGTTTTCCAGTGAAAAGGAAAACAAAAAATTAAGGGATATTACAATTTTCAGATAGAAAGTCAATGACTTCAGTTTCAGGTTTTAAGTTTTGTACGACAAATCAACACTATGAAGATAAAATAAATTTTGATTCAAAACTAAAAGTAGAAAATAATTTGGTTAAAACATTTTAACTGATTTTTCCACAATCTTTACTTATTATACTTAGACATTACCTGTACTTTTAAAATGTATAGTACAATGCTTGTGCTAAGAATTATATTGCTGAACATAATGTGTTTCTTGGACAGTTCTGTCCGAGCTCCAAATCTGCTCTTTAACAGTATGCTTATACAGAATATTCTATTCTGAAATTTAGTGTTGGTAAAATACAATCTTAAGAGTAGTAGAAGTATTTAATAATTGTTTTAAGAAAATGAATGTTATAAAAAATGCAGTTGTGAATAAAATAAGCTTCTGTAGCACTATTTGCCATGCAAATATTATGACAGTGCATGTAGTACCACAAAGAAATGAGATGGATATTACTGGGTGAAATTTATCAGCGTCCTCTGCAGAATCTCTAAGAGGAAAGCAGCATATGATGTTTACTTTGAAAGTAAAGAGCACATTCTACTTTTAATATTTTTTCATTTTAATCATCAAAAGCATTGTTAGGAACCCTGGCAGGGAAATTTATTTTTAATATGGTTTTGAAATTGAGAGACACTCCTTAAGATGAGGCTACTTTAATTAAAGAAATAATTTGTGGTACACTACTAGGGTTTGTCCATGGGGTCATATGATTACATCAGTTCAATTAATTTGCATTATGTATTTCCTTCCAGCCTACTCGAGGGTGTAATTTTATGAAGTACACGGGCAAACAGTATTTCTTGGCATTGCAGCTTTAGGCTTTAGAAGGGCAGATTAAACTTGGTCTCGCAGAGGGAGGCAAGACATATGTTTTTCCCAGACTGGAGGGGGAACCTCCAACCCAGAAAAGCCCAACTCTGCAAACTCAGCTGCTCAAACCTTTTTTACTTTTCTCAGATGAAGATATGTTATTTTGATCTGTTGCTCCAAGCTGTGGTATCTCATCTGTAGTGACATACAGCTTCTTTGGGCTTTGGAAACATTGTCAATGTCTCAATATGTTTTTACAATCTTAGTTCCATGATGCTTGATTAAAAAATTCTGTTGACAATAAACCTCTTTTACCATTGGCAATTATAAATACAGTACCATTATTTACAACAGTTTTTAATTTTTAAAGAGGTAGTTATTTAAAAGTTTTTCATCAGTCATTTCTTACCATCAATCCTGTGCTCCTGTGGTGTATATCTGAGAAGTCTAGGAGGCATCTAAAACACGTTAAAGGGAATGTTAATGAAAGATCTCTTTGTGTTTTCCTGTTGAATGACAATTCTTTGTGTTGACTGAGATGGGCATATTGTGAATCAATGGGTGCAGGAATGTCAATGAAATTCTTGCAGGCTTGTTATTGCTAAAACGCAATGTACAACAAATGCAAGTCTTTGGAGATGAAATTTGCAACCATTACTATTTAGCATAGCAAAAATCATTCTTGTAACATCACCACACCTTTGATTCACAATATGGAGATAATGCAGGTCTGGATCTGTTGATAGAACATACATGAACTTCAGAAGGGCATCAGTATCTCAACTGGATTCCGTGCAGGACTTTTCTTTCAAAATTTAATTCCCTACCTTAATTTTCTTTTATGTTACGTTGCATGAACCATTAATTAATGTCATTGATCTTCTAGTTTGAATTCGTTTGCACCTGCAGCACCTTTGCTGGGAAGCTTCATAGCTAAGTAGTTCTACCCAAAGCGCGCTCAGTAAATTCTCTGATTCAGCACCTAGGTAGCATTTTTTGCTCTTCAATAAGTTCTCCTCTGGGGTAGAGCACCAATTATAAAAATGCAATCACAGCAGTTGTATGATATTAAAATAAAACTTATGCAGTAGCATATAATAGCAAATCAAACTATTAAACAATATAGAGTTCCTTTCTATATGCAAGAATAGGTTCTTACTCCCCCAGGCTATAGAAGTGCTACAGTTAGAAGAATTGTAAATGTGCGCACGATTGGGCTGGTTTTGAGCAAGCCCTGGAATGAAGCCAGAGTGCATGTAAGATGAGGAAGCATCATACTGATCTGTTTCGATTGAACTTGCTTTGGATTCTTCCACTAAGATACATCAGTTGATTGCTTTAAGCCAGAAAAATGGTATCTGAGTACATGGTTCTACATTACACTCAGATATAAGAATGCTAGTACTAGCAGCAACCGAATACAAGTAGTTGAAGGTTTTTATCTGACAAATTCTGCATTGGTTGTATCAATAAGTTTGAAGACTGCTCAGACAAATCCTACAAATACCCTAAAACCACTATCAGAATTTCTGGTAATTCAGACATTGAATGAACAGTCATATAAACCAAAAAATATAACACTAAAAGAATGCAATTGCATTAAAGGAGGTGTACTGAGATTCTGAAACTACTATGGTGTAGCTATGAATAAATGGATTTTGTACTGCCTATCATCAGTGTTGTGTAGAAGCAACCTATGCAATGTTAGTAAAACAAATGTTAGTTTAGTAAGCAATGTTTATGATATTTAACAAAGATACAATGGGCGGTACTGTTCTTGTTATGTCAACCCTTTGTACAGATGGGAAAAGCAAAGTGGTCCTCAAATTCAGTTGACCAGAACTTGGCATAGCATCTCAGTTCCAAACTGGAGCAGAGAAGGGGCCATAGCTGTGGAAAATAAAAGCAGTAGAGGCACATCAGCAATTTTTAACAGACAGTGTAATGGATCATGAAATTGCACACATTACTGTTTGGACACACTTGCAAGAGTTGGTTTGCAAACTTCTTATTTTTTAATTTAAAGATTTTTGCCTTCTTGATTTTAAGCTGAACTCTATCATAGTTTCTGTTAACAAAAACCTACAGTACTCAAAATAATTATAAGACAAAAAGATAGACATGCCTCTTGGGCTTGTTGTAATCTTGCTTATTTGACAATTTAATTTTGGGAGGTTACACTTTCAGCAGGCTTGGTATATGCTGCAGGCTTACTAAACGAGAACCAAAGAATTGAAAGTCTGATTGTATTTTCTTAGCCAGGGAAAAAAGTTAATAGTGTAGCTTTTCCTTTCCAATTTCATATTTTGAAGGTTTGCCTTTGCTAGTTAAGATAATATAGTTTATCCATCCTTTGGGCTCTTATTTTCTCCTTGCTACAGCTGTATCCAAGAAGGTTGAAATTATCAGCTTCAGGCTTCATTGCTATTGAATAAAGTTTTAATTCATTTCTCTTTTTTATCTCTTTTCTTTTATTTTCTTCAAATTGAAGAATCCTTTTGGAAGCAAGCAAGCAAATCTTTTACTTTACCCCTCTTCCTGGTCTCTAGATTACTATTTGTCTGCCAGTTCCTTTACAAGTAGTTACTCTTAACTGGAAAGGGTAGGGGAAGGATATCAAAATCCAACATGTTTTCCTCAATCACTATACAGATTAAAACAGCAGTTACAGTATTATTAGCACAGACTTCAAACCACTGTGAACAGGTAAGTCCAGGCTATGCTCAGAAAAGCCCCCGCACAGTGGCATGTGGAGCTGTGGGTTCTACCACCTCCTGCCGTGCACTGAAATCTGGGAACTGTTTGTCAAGGAACCTTTGTTCTGTATGGTTTGCTGCTGAATGTAGAGATATCTTTCCTGAATGAAACTAAATCAAATTTTCATTCCCACCATGGCTTTGTATTAAATACACTGTTGCATAAAAAGTGTTGTTATATTTTCTTGTGACTGATACGTGCTTGTATCAATTTGGCCTGTCCCAAGGGTTTTAAGCAATCTGTGCTAGAGTAGAAGAAAAGTATCTTCCTTAACTCCTTAACTTATGTATTTTAACATTTTCATAACTATGTCTGTGAGAATGGGTAGTGGTGATGTTGCTTAAATACTACTAAATTTGTTTGGACTGCAGCAGCCAAAGAATTGGAAAACATAAAAAAGCATCAATTGAGAGAAACCAAATAAGGTAAAAGTTTCTTTATTCTTGTACTGGATTTCAATGCTTAAATTATATTTTCTCTTGCAAATCTGGTATACCTTAGCTGTAGGCTAGTCACTGACGTGGTGCAGGAATTACAACCTGTTGAATGCTAAGTAGATGGTGTGGAGTAATATTAATGAGAGTCTGTAAAGCAGTCTCCTAATTACTGCTAGCCAAAGGGAAAAAACAAGGGTATTTCATGGTTTGCTACTCTGCCTAGGGATACCAAATTTATATATGGCCTAAAACTGCTGATCAGAGCTAATCTCTATGATCATTATAGCTTGAAGAAAGGTTTAATATTCAGGATTTTCTGAAGTGTTTTCTAAACAAAAATAGGTTTCATGAAAGTGGGCCATTGGCAAGCCAGGAGTGTGTGCTGCTGCCAAGAATTTTAATGGCTTGGTGCTAAGAAGCGACGCCTTGTGCTCCAGTGAAACTTTTTGCAGTTTTGTTTAGTTATTTGCTCAGCTTATTTTGTCTTCCAGACTTTTTCCCCAGATCTGTCTGACAGGTCTTCCGTGTACAAGAGATAGTGGAACATGGCTGCTTGGATAGAGTCTTGGCAGCAGACGTTGTTGTTGTGATTGCCATTGGATGTCCTTAAAGTCTCCTCTCCTTGACAGGTTTCCTAGTGGGGTATGTCAACTTGCAGTTGACACTGTTGTCTTTGTTTTTATTAGTGCATGGAAGGATGGGGTACAAAGTTGTCTGGGGGTGGAGAATCCTCGTTTCTTCTCACTTTTGCTTTAAAGGTGTGCAAATTAATTACCACCTTTTGTGTTTCATTCTTTATGATCCTTGGCCAAAGACAACTATAAGCGGAAGGTAATGTGCCAGCTGAGAATTGTGCTTGCTTTCCAACTCTGCGTGCTGTATCCCCAAAATTCTAATTTACGTCAAATTTGTAAGAGAAGTAGAACTAGTCTTTTTACTTCTAAATTACTTCAGGGCAAATGGCAGGATTTAGTCTGTGGATCCATTTAGAATTCATCTATAGATGCATTTACGGATCCCCTGCAGACTTGGTACAACTTCTGCCATTTAGCTGGCATTTCCTCTTTTTCAGTAGCTAAAAAAATTAAGATCTTTCTCAAGGATATGATAGCTTTTATAGGGCAAAGGTGGAAATATTTTTAAGAAATCAGGCACCTGGTCAAAAATTTTTGCCAGTTGAAAATCTGCTTGAGGAAAGAAGAATGGAAAAAATTGTTATGTGATTTTTGTGGATATTTTTTTCCTGGGTGCAATAAAAAGCAAAAACTGAAAAAAATAAATACTCCCCTCAGCTGTCCACTCACTACAGCTGAGGAAACGCTGTTACTAAAATGCTTGTAATGACTGGTAGCTGTGAGGATGAGTTGACGGGGCCTCTTATGGTTGTTGTGTTTGTACTGTTCCAAGCAAACTTTGTTTTGTGGCTTCTTTCTGATCTCTGTGTAACATTTTTTCTTCCCTGGGCTGTAGCAAACCTGGCATGCCTTACGCCTACCAGAGCAGCAAGTTGCCTCATCTCTCTGATGCTGCTTTGCTTCCATCATGGTCCTTGTTGAGGAATAGTCACAAAGTGCTTCTGAGCTGTAAGGGCACAGGCTTCAACGCATATAAGTCAGGAATTGGAACAATTTTGCCTTACAGAGCTGTTGATCTCTTTTGCATCGCATATGCTGTGTGTTTTCGTATGTGTTCAACTGCAGAACCCAGAAGATATATATTTTAACTTTAGTTTTGTTTAATTTATTTTTTAAAGAGTAAAAATTCAGGCTGTTTTTTGAATATGTGTAAGGAATTTTGTCAAGTGAGCATCTTGGATATATTAAGCGGCTTTGAAAGTCTCAGCTTTGATGTGAATTGTAACTTAGTAATGTCCGTGATTTGGTAAGTTTTTTATTGCCCATAAACTGCAAAGCAGTGCATATTTCTGTGTCTTGGTAGATGGCACTTTTTGAAATGTATTCTTACTCATGTATGCACATATGTGGCTTCTTTTGTTGCAAAGCACCATCGGGAATGGGTCCCCTGAAAGCTGATCCGAGGTACTGGTTCCTAATTTTTCTGAAGTATGTTGAGCACCTATAGCTTTGTATTTTTACTTCTAAGCCTATCACTTGAGCTTTTCAGACCAATCTGGGAGACCACTGGTATAGGATACAGAAGTTGTTACTCCTAGTCTTTATTTTTTCAGTTAGTTTTCAAGAACAAAAATTCTTGCTTGCTAATTAATTTTTGTGCATGGTTAGAAATGACTGCCACAGTTGGCAACTGCAAGTTGCTATGGAGATATTTTCTGTAGGCTTTAAAGGGAAAATGATGATGTTTAGATGTACTCGTCTTGTACCTGGAGTGTGGTATATGTTTACGTCTTAATTCATAAATGCTCACTGTGTGGTTAAGATTTAAAATTTATTAAAGTTAAATAAAATGGCTTATATTCCAAATTTTGAAGATTCCTTTCAGAGTTGGACAAATAACTCTGCATTATCTGTGTCAGTTTTTAAAATTATTATGAAGCATGAAATTTACCTCTTTATAGGTCACACAAATTAATTTACTATTTGGAGTGTTAACAGAGATGGTTGACAAAAAGAGCAGGTTTAATAGAAAGCAGGTAGGGAAATTTCGCCCCAGTAGAGTTTGGAGCATATTTTCTGTTAATGAGAAAATATTGACTACTTTATATGTACATTATTTAGTGAAGTACTATGTGTTTGAGAACAAGCACTTGCTAGTGTAGGTTGGAAAACCACTTAGGGAGGAGTTTGCAAGTGAGGTCAAGCTGTGAAGTGTCATTTGGAATGGAGAACTGTAAAGGATGGTTTAGTCCATATGGACTCACAGAATAATGAAGGATAA
>Ga0181612_103308_pt1 | contig 13944 bp, 10 predicted proteins | sample HoacroProtozoa21_FD_119630 | JGI IMG/M metagenome (GOLD analysis project Ga0181612, IMG submission 119630) | Hoatzin crop microbial communities from Cojedes, Venezuel. Combined Assembly of Gp0051906, Gp0051904, Gp0051908
GGGGACCCTGGCTGGCACAGCTTGACCCATGTAGGACAATGCCTCCAGGATCATGTTCTCCTGCTTTAAGAAAAAAGGGTGTCCCAAAACCTTCTCCTGGGAGTGAGAGAAGAGAAGGAAGGCATAGGGCAAGAACATAATCTGAAAAAACTCATTTGCTGCCAAAAGAGGTTGTTCTGAGCATTTCCTTTAAAGGGTTGGTTCTCCTCCTCCCGGGGTTGGTGTTAATGCCTGTTTGAAGCAGCACGAGTTCAGCTCTCGAACTCCCCATGGCCAGGACTGTGCATGGTAGTCTGACCCGACCAGACCCCAAGTGCTAGGAGGGGACACCCTCCCATCCTCGCAGCAGAGGAGAGGTTTGCCCACCATGACCCCCGGGCCGATCCACTGTCTCTGATGTTTTGTGCCCATCACCAAGCACCAAGGAAAGCCCCTGGGAAGTGGGGACCTTAGCTGAAGTAGCTACAAGAAGGGCGCTTCAAGCGAAACGAGTTCAGAGCTGAGCTTCAGAGAGGTCTTCAAACAGCACTCGGCAGGGAGTGCAAAGCCGTAGGAAGCAAACCTGTTGGACCTACCAGCATGAATAGCATCTCCGCATGAATCATTTCAGTGGATAATCTGGAAGAAAATCTAGCTGTGGCGGTGGGGAGTGGGACGACGAGGCAGCTCCTTGCCAGGGAGGTGTGGGACCACTTGGCTGCCAGGCGACGCACGGATTGCTCGAGGCAGCGCTGCGTTACAAGCAATTTGTGAGCCTCCCTGGAAAGCCGGGCAGCTTCCCAGCCTGCCGGCGGGAGTCTTACTGACAGCAAGGGATTATGCTTAAAGAACTCAGGGTCTTCCACAGCTGCCAGGACAGGAGGAGCCATTCGCATGTCTTGAGACACAGGACAACAAGTGAGAAACAAGTATGGAAAGAGAGGAGATACCACCCCGATTAGCTACCGGCACGCGTGGCCAATGCCAGCATTGGTGGGCAGCCTGTCAAGTGAGAACATGAAGAGGCTCCTCCAGGGGCAGTCTGTGTGTCCCACTGTCAACCACCCCGTGGAGGATGTTCCTACTCTCTCCACCTTCTCTAAAGATGTCAAAGTCAACGAGTCTCTTCATGCAGACCTGCTCCTTCAGCCTCCAAAGCCAGAGGACATGCTCCCAACCAGCTGTACTCAGCACCGGCAGGAGCCAGCACCTTCCCCAGCACCTCTATCCCGTTACGCCGAGCACTTTCCTTCCCTTTGGGTTCAGCATCAATCAACACCCACTCCTCTCGCTCGCTCGACACCCAGCAGCTCAAGCGGCAGGGCAAGTCTCGAAGGCAGGCAAAGAAACAGCGCAGGGGGGTAGAGGGCAAAAGCAGGCGGTGATGTTAGAGCCAGGTTACGGCCCTGCAGAACGCGGTGACCGGCGTTGCCTCCCGCTCCTCCCGCAGCGTCTTCTCATGCTTTCGCACCCTGCAGCAGCTTACACGCCTCTGCTGGGTGTCCTCCTGCGGACGCAGAAGCAAGGCTAAGGCCCGAGCCCCTTTAGCTCTTCCTTTCGGCAAGGCTGAAGCTGCTTCCCTGCTCCCTGCAGATGAGGGTGAAGGGGCTCTCGCCTCCTCCCTCGGACAAGCAGAGAGAGAAATTTAAAGAAGGTGCTGACCACCAAAACTGTCACACTTACACCAGCCCCTGCGCGCCTGCCCGCCACTCTCGTGCAGCCCAACATGAAGCATCTCAAAAGGAGCAAACACCCCTCCTTCTTCTCCCGAGAGCAGCAATGCCTATCTGAGAAAATGCAGACTTCTGCTTAAACCCCTTCTGTCAGTCTCCTCCATATCCCACCACCAGAGAAAACCGTCACCCCACATGAAGGACCCCAGAAAAAGGGATGACAAACCACAGGGAGGCCAGCCTGGGACAAAACAAAGACATCTTAAAAATTCAGGGCCTGTGTCCACTTCTGCTGAAGATGCTGGGACTTTTGAGAGGCCCAGCAAGGACAGAGGTGAGCGTGCTCTGCCTCTCCCTTGTCTCAGCACAAGCCCTCTCTAGGATAAGAGTCACTTAAGCGTGTTATAAGCACAGACCGTGGCCCTGCTCCCGGGAACCATTTCTGGCTGAGAGAGCTTGCAGACTGATTCAAAGTCATCAGAAAATAAGGCAACCTTTTACCCATCGCGCTGAACGGCAAAGGAGGCGTTAGGGGCAGCTGGAGGGTGAAAGCTTTGGCCTGCATTACTATTGTTTTCTGTAACGGCAGGTAAGACACAGAATTCAGCTTTTTCATTGCATACTTGAGCCCCGAGGAAACAAAAGGAAAGTGACAACCATCTTTTCAGAGAGGCAATCCAGAGCGTGGCTCATTTCGGCTTTTGGGGACTGATTTGAATGCTCTGAGCATCCGTAATGGCAAATATCATCTCCAGCTGTAGAAACTGCTACCAGGGTCTCTGTTTCTGGTGGACTTCCTCGCACCAGCTACCGGCTGGCTGTCACGGCAAGGCCATTCCCCGGTAGGTAACGGGGAGCACAACAGCTCCCAGGGAACACAGCCCTTGCGCTTCCATACCGGATTAGCGTTCGGACAATGGAGGGAGAAATCCAGGAGCCTGTGATCTGAAGTTACATTGAAGACGGATAATCTGTCAACCCTGCTGTAGATCACTTCTTCTGTCAGTAATTACACAGCTGGTAGCAGGATATAGCTAAAATGGAGGACTTGCCTACTTATCACTACCTAACGCAGACCTCTGAGCCACAGCTTATTCCTAAGCAACACTGGTTAAGCAGCAAAGTAAGGCTAAACTGGGCTGTACCTGTTGCATGCTCAAAGGTTTCTGCCTCTCTTTTCATGGCGAGACTAGAAGGGACGACCTCCCCTGGGGAGATGGGAGACACACCACCCCAACAGTCACAAACCACGGGTCGAGCACCCGACCGGACACCGGCCTGCCCAAGACAGCCAGCCACACAACTGAAGACAAGCTTTGCTCCCTACGGGTGTCTACAAAATACGTCACGCAGTAAAAACAAAACGGCAAAATTAAACACAGGCGATGCTTCAGGTCTTTATTGTTGCTGTAGAGGAACTGGTACACGGCTAAACCATTCTGATATAATCAGTGAACTCTGAAAACTAAGGCTTTCTGTAGGTTTGTAGTATCCTGGTGTTTCCTTTCACACAGTGTACATATAAAACCAAGTTATAAAAACACAGATGTTTTTTAAACAACACAGATTGATGCAATGCACAAAATTAGGAACTACATTTCATGTGACCAAGACAACACCTTACAGACCAGCCTTGGACCTTGCAGCTCTGAAGCTGAGAGAGAAATGCCTTGGTCTGACGTCCTGCTACCCAGATGAGCTTGATGGCAAACACAGATGGCAGGATTTCAACCTTCTGTTCCGAGCAGAGAGAAAGAAACCCCCAACGTTGATGAGGAAACATTGGATTGAGCAAACGAGAACAGTATTCATCAAGGCAGGAGAAGCACGTCATTCATCTCAGGTAACGTAAGCAAGACCTAGCAAGACCTGTAGGTCCCGTAGACGGAGCAGTCACCGCTGAACAGTGCGGCTGCTAGGACTACGAGGGAAGGTGAGCCGTGACAAACGTGCTAATGCAGGAGAAGAGTCTCAGTGCCAACACGTGTCCCACGGAAGAGGGGTGTGTGTGATTCCTGGAGTACTAGCACCTTTAGCCTAACAGCACTGAAGTGACCTAACCAGCATGGAATAATTTAGGTTGGAAAAGATCTTTAAGATCATTGAGTCCAACTGTAAACCAAACACTGCCAAGTCCACCACCAAGCCGTGTCCGTAAGTGCTATCTTAGTGTACTTCCACTAGGGAAACAGGGTAAGAACAAAACAGTCTCCAAAAAATCCGTATACTAGAACCTTTTGAGTAAAAAGCTACATTTTGACCAAAGAGAGAAAAAAGCTTTCACACAAAGATCTTCCCCCAGTTCCGTAACCACTTTTTAAACAAAGCAGCTTCTATATCCACAAAGCTTTTTTTTGCTATTCATTTCCCCCCCCCCCTCTTGTATCTCTAATTGAGTTGCAAAATGATGCCCAGGATCTCAAAATTCACGTCAGCCGCAAAGCCAACACCCTTCCCTGTGAGAGGAGGATTCTTCACTTACCCTGTGCCGCCCCGCATCAGGGAGTCAGACGCTGCAAATGTGACATTAGCAGCTGACAGTAAGATTATTCTTTCTCTTCGATCCGAATACACGAGAGAGGAGGACGAATTGCAGATCTGTAGGATGTTTACCACATTACCACATAGTTTGACTCCAGCTGGGAGCAAACTGCTTGCAAGGGTCAGCGACGGAATGGACTTGATTTCATTTTCAGAGCCCAACTCTAATCACACACAGATGTAAATCTCTCACCGTTCCACACCCAAGACTCACGCTGATGTTTCTGACATATTTGATGACACCACAAAGTTCTCTGAACGACTGAGAAAAGCGTAGCTGGTATTTCTGTCACCAACACATACAACCTGTCCTCCAAAGTCACTCCTGAAAACTATGTTAAGGCTATCAGAGTAGGCTGGCCGTGGTTACTCCTGGTATGAAAGCACAGCCGTAGCTCCGGACTAGAAGAAGCCTTTTAGGTCTCCTCTGCGTTAATCATAAATGAGGTTTTTAGGTTTTCCCTTGCAGCGATTTACGTGGCTGTGCAGGGAACTGCACCAAAGCAGAGTATTAGGTGAAGAAAAACCAGGCTATGTGGATTTAAGCTGCCTTTGATACCACAGAACTATGTTAAAAAATGTCCTCATAGTGCAAAAAGGACCTCCTTCCACTCGTGACAATGAAACACCAGTTGTCAGTCACCAGGTACTCAAATATAAATATGAAAAAAATCATTAAGAAACATAACTCTAAATACAAACCTAGTTTTATTTATTTTTAAGAAAAAAGGGATTAAAAAAAATTAAGAGTAAAACAGATGGCTTCAAGTACTTTCCACATAATAGACAATCAGTTATTGTAAGCATAGATTAAAAAATACTTGTCACCTTGTTAGGGACAGTGGAATAGAGGCTGGTGATTTGTTCAGAAAATGGCCTTTGATACAAACACGTAAGACAACATGTTTAGTGTTGTAATTTAGAAGAAAACAGATGTGTCTCCCATGCTGACCCAATGCTTGAGATACTCAGTACAGTACAAGACACATTTTGCACTCTGCACTTTCACATTTCACGGCAATGCCACTCAGCATACGGGGCCAGGCCATCTCGGCTTAGCTTTCATGCAATAAACAACAAATATTTAGTAAGTCAGGAAAGTTTTGCAGCAATACAGTTGATCAAGTGGTCTAACATTTTTGAGGTTGAAAAACAAATCTACCCTGAAGTGTCTTGTAAGTGCTGGCAATGTTTATGTCTTTCCCTATGTGAGCGCGAACATTACTTGTATGATACATGACAAGGAATACACTTCAAAGTGCCTCGTCTGAGTTTAAGCCTTCAGATTTTCTGAATGTCATGAAAATAATGGAAAGTGTTATAGTGGGAGCCCAAAAAGAACCCCCCCAAAATTGTGGAGGAGGTTGGAAAAGCAATGATGTCATCAGGCAATCAAAGAGTATTCTCTTCAAATAGGGAAAGGCATTCTCCCCTGCAAAGGGAAGATGTAGCTCCATTTCCCTGCGCTGTGATAAGTCTGAAACCCATCTCTTGTACCTATAAGGAGACAACCGCTGCATCAGATGCATTTCAACAGGTCTGGCTGACACGCACGGAACAAGCAGTCTTCCCACTTATCTATACGAACACTTGAAATGCCAAAGGAAGCAACGTGAAAACCAAAGTAAATGCTTCAAAAAAAAAAAAAAAGGGTATCTTGCCTACTCTGAAAAATAAATCAAATGTTTTCAATGAAGTAATGTCTACACGAGACCTTTTTGAAAAACATTTTCCAGCTACTCAAGAGACAGACACTTATTTTTGCCTCTACGAGAAAAAAACACCAATACAACAACAAAATCTGTATAAAAGATTTGTATACTACAGTAGAAACAAGTCTCCTACAGCTAACAGTGAGACGGAAACAGCGTGAAACAGTGAGAAATCAAAACTTATCTGCATAGGTCTATTAAATAATCAGTTAAGACTTAAATGGAGGCAGAGTCAGCACTGTTTTCTGTACTACAACACAAGACTGCAAGGCTTTAAAAATCCGTCTGAGTGACCAAGCCACAGTGGCTGAATAGTGGTAGGTGGTTCAGTAGTGTCTGGAAAAGCTTATGTGAAAATACTATTTTAAAGTAAGTTTGAATATTTGAAATAGAAAAAAGAAAAAGAACAACCTCTCCTCCAGCTTCCACCTACCATCAGAACACCATCCAACTTACTAGCTTTCCAGATTAGGTGCTCACCTTAGGATGATGCAGTTACACAGAACTTGTACATCTGTCGCTCTTCGCTGGACAGTTGGGGTTTCTACATGAAAGTTCCGTGCACGTCACATTCATGAATGTCCTTTACGATTGTTCAATAATCCAGCAATTTGTTTCTTAATTACAGCAGAATGCAATTGCTAGCTGCTTGCAAGAGCAATGTTGAAATTACATTCAGAGATAAAAACTACCATTTTCACGTGTAGCAATAACTAACGTTTTTCTTTCTTTTCACAGAATCAAGTGCAAATGCCTAACCACGGCAATAGTAAAAGACAATTCTCATGCAAAAATTCTTCCCGGTGCATAAAAATTTGCAGGACGCCCCAAAACCACCCATTTTCACGTCTTTCTCTACCCCAGAACTAATTGTTTTTTATTTTCGTGTCACGAAATTTCTGTTGCTTTTTAAAATATCGATGACAAGTAAGTTCAATTAGTTCCAGCCCACCAAATATCTTCTGCTGCACAACAAAAAAGATGATCATGGCTGCAAAATACCATCGTGCAAAGCTGTACAGGTACAGCAGTGCAAGCATACCCAGCGGGAACACCGTCCAATACAGGAGGGAGACGCACTTAACCGCGAGGACCCTGAGCTCAGATTTACACGGTGGAATAATGCTTCGCCCTGTTGCACTGAAGCTCTTTCCACCTTCATAGAAGTGTCGGAGTCTTTCCTCTTTCTCTTCCCAACGCTTCCGGCACCAAAGCTGCAGCTCCTCCTTGGAAGTGGGCACCGTCTCTATGGGATATCTCTGGACGTGGAAGTGAATCTCCTTTGGGAAGTTTCCGTTCAAAAGGTGCTTCTGCGTCTGAGGAATGTTTTGGGGATATGCCACAGTTATGTCATGGATGGCATCGAGATTGTCTCCTAGAAGAAAGGTTTTGGGGAAAAAAGATCAATGCAGATCATGCAATGGTCAGAACACTAATTCGCTTGAAGGCATGATTGAAAACTGTACAAATTGTGGCAGAAATCCCAAAGATACCTCAGCTACGCAGAGTACATTCTGTCTGCTAGAGTCTCTAAAGGCTGAAAGGTCAAACTTTTCCCAATCACTATAGAATCATGGTATTCTATGATGTCCCAATCATTATCTGTTCTGAATCTGAGAAAAAAACTCTGAGAACAAAATCATACACAGTACAACCTAATACAGATTTACAACATCGAGTAAGATGATAAAGTCATATTAAAAGGAGAGAAGACACACGTCTGGTCTTGGATAAAGAGTAGAGTATATGAGACTATCTTCAGTTATCCGTACCTGTGCTGCAAGCTGAAATTGCTTTTAACTAATGAAATACAACTTAGTGCATGTTGCTGTGAACACCGAAAAAGATTCAGTTTGATCTGGAGCAAGCAGCATACACAATCCTAATTAACTGAAGATTGAGAAAACATACATGAAACATATACCAGCTAAATATCAGGAGCTTGTTATATTTAGGATATCTCACAAAGGATGAGGAGTATCTCTTCAGCTCAGCCAGCTTTGCAGAGCACTCCAGTTAACAAAATTTCTTTACATCTGATCACCCAGAACTGTAAGGAGGTGAGATGCTGTTTGCTGCATTCCAGATCTGATAACAACAAAGTACAGCATAAATGGTGGAGAAGCCCAGCTTTAAGTAAACCACATATAATTAGCTATTTGGGTAATCTGAGTATAGTTAAGCAATTAAAAAGCAATTGCAGATTAGAATTTCAAGGGAATACTGACCAAAAAACCCTCTACTCTTTATTACCATGCCCGATTGAGCCAACGCTCTTGAAAGGATATCAGTATTGCCACAGTGGGGTTTGCTAGCACATCTTTGTACTAAGTATTTTAACATTTTGCACTTTCTAAATACCCTCTTTATCCCCGCTCTGACCAGACATTCTTTTCAGATTTCATAAAGTAAATTCTGCTAGTGTAAAACTGATCTAAAAATAGGTGCATGGTGCACTGGATGTTGCGTAACTGTTAAGTTCTGCCAGCAGTGATTTATCCCGCTGTTTTTATTTGGCTGGCTGGCTTGGGGGAAAATAGAATTAGAGACTGAAAGCTGTCTCCAGTTGCAGCAGCTGAAGACGTTTGTTCTCACAGATGATGTCACTTCTTGCAAAGCCGATCAAAACCTACTCTTCAGCCCCACTCCCCCTTTTAATTTGCTCCCCTTCCCTGGCATTTTGCCTTTCCTTTACAGCTCTAAAAATGACAGGTACAGAATACAAAGTTACTTTAAAAGGCCACGTTCAAAATGATGTATCTAAAGTTCAACTCCAAATATCACAAGAAGGGGAAAAACCCTATTCAGCCTTTCAGAGTATTTTATAACTGTGCCATCTTACAACGATCTCTCTCGGACAGTTTTGTGGCAGGTCATTTGGTTTTTAAAGAGCTATACGTGGCTCGTAAGAGGTCTATGAGAACAAAATTCAGTGTTCCAGCTTCTGTCTAACTACGGGATAACATCCTATCTAAGAAGAGAATCACTGCATTCTGCACAGGTAAAACCTTTCAGATCTCCTTCCAAGAGATGCAAAAATTCAACGTGTCTTACAAATCCTGCCCTCACAAAGGGAAACAATGGCCAGCTTGCTGCACCTTAGCACACAGCATTTTCATTTTGAGAACAGCTGCATTTCTCCCCCCCCACTCCAAATATTTCTGTCATCAGAAGGAATTACAGTCGCCCTCCAGGACAGACATCCCCTAGTTTCTGGTGCAGCCAGGGGAACGGCTGCTACATAAGCCTCTAAGAGACACCCATCTCTTAAAATCTGTCTTCTTCTTGATCCTTCACAGCTCCCCAGGTCCCAGAGGCACATAAAACTTACGCACTTTACCTCAAGAGGGAGACCAGAAAAGTTCAGCCTTCCCGAGATGCTTGCATGAAAAAAGCCTTCTATGAAAGGAGTTTTTGGCTACATGAGTTTCTCGCCCATCTTGCAGTCATTTCTGTCTTTGCAGCTAAACAGTCCGCCTGCCATTACATGCAAACGCTCTTGAAAAATCAAGGCTTTACACATAAGGATCACTGGCATACAGACCACAGGCAATAAATTGTCAGATTTGCTTAAGACACAGATTTTCTGACTCTGTGCAAGTGTCGGCCTGGCAGGACTGGGCTGAATTCTCTGTACCTACACAGCTGGTCTGATCCCTTCAGCATGCAGATGTATTTCTGCCCGTGAACTCCTAATCAGAAATAGGGAAGCCTCCACTCCCTGCTTACAGATTTGTAGTCTCCCCAGACAGATACCTTCCAGCAGGGCTGCACGCCAGACTATGGAGGGTCTACATTACATTATGGCTTCTAAATTAGTCACCCAGAACAAAGTTCAAAGAGCTGCATACAGGAGGGTGGACATTACTCTTTCTGCATTACAAATGGGGAAACTGAGGCAGGGGATGATGACATGGACAGCATGCTCATTGTGTCCGACTTGAACCAGTATCTCCTAACTCCCAGCTGCAAGGTTCACCTATTAAAGTATATTTTACATGAGAAGAAATGAAACTTCAAAGGTAAATTTAGCATATCTGATAGCACAGAAACATCAGAAGGAGACAAGAGCAGAATACCAGGTTTCATATGCAAGAGAATTAGAGCCTTTCTCAAACAGGCCCCTTGTTTGGGTCATACATATTTTAAAACTCCACACAAATGGCAGCTTGAAGCTTTAATTCCTCGGCAAGGCAAGCATGTGGAAGGGACCAGTTTCAATCAGTTTTCTACAGCTGTTGAAAGAAGCATGCTCAGCTAGGGTTACGTGCATTAAAGCAGCAGGATCCACACTGCACACCTGAACAATAAGGTTCCACATATTATCTGCTGATTTATCATGGCATCTTTTAATATGGACAGAGTCAATGCATCACTGCCAGATGTGCTACAAGCAAATCTGCTAAAAAGAAGAAAAGTTACTGTAGCAGATGAAGGCAGACCATTCATGGGCAGGGACAAAATTCCCTTAGGCTAGGTTTAATCAGGCAGTTTTGAACCTGCATCATTGGCTGGAGCATCTTTACTGTCTCAGTTTCCCTCTGAAGCTGAGCTTGTTCTCTCTGCAATCTGGAGGTATCTAACAGAACATGTTTCAGATCAAAAGCAAGGTGCCAGGAAACCAGCAAAAGAAAGAGATCCTAAGTGAAGATGCAGGACAGTCACTGATTTTAAAGATCTTTTTTTCCACCTGAATATAAAGATCTGCTTAAAAAAACCTGCTTCTGCACATTTTAAGAACAAATTGCCCTAAGGGAAGCCACATCATTCTACTTTTCTAGTGCGTCATAAATGAAGTAAGCAAGCGTATTTGTTCATAGCTCAGAGAAGCTGTCCGTGGACAAACCAGTTTTCACAATGCTTTTAGTGACATCTGAGGGATCTTCTTTATCTGCGTGTATCCACATCCCTTTGGGAAAGGAATGAAGGACAGAGGAAATCAAATAATGTTCACAGTTTTGCATCTGACATCTAATTAAGCTAAGAAACTGCCATTAAGGCTGAAATGTCAGGCAGCTAGCCCAGCTCTTCAGGAGAGAGAGACACCAGTTTCAGTAGGTTTACAGTTTCGTGACTTTCTTCCTGCAGCAGTAGAACTATATATCATTCATACCCACGAGCAATATTCTGTCCTATTCTTTATAAAAGCACCTCAAAAAAGGAAAGCTTACTACAGTGCTCAGGACTGAACATAAAGTTTATTTGTAATCATTGTTACGGGGCTATAAACTGCATAACATGCAGATGATAACTAATCCACGTGGCAGTCTCCATTTCGGGATGACAAAATGCCTCAGAAGCACTATTCTTTTTCTTTTTAAACTTTCTGCACTCCAATCAAAGTTATTTATATTTCAGGCTCTGTTGATCCACGACATTACTTCAAGCGATCACAATGCACAGCTGGTTGTTTTGGGGCATAACGCTCAGAGGTGGCAGAGGAAGAACATACCAGGCTCATGACCAAAATAACAACATCAGAGAAAGATGCCTCCTTTTAAAAAACATTTCCAAGGAAAAATTAGGACATTTTCTTTCATTACACCAGCTGTTCCATCAGAATTTTTATTCTACGTTAGCAGTTGCAGCATCTGGTAGCCCAGTAGAGGTGAGGTGGCTGCAAGTCCCTGCCCTAGTCAGAAGTGAGTCTTTTGGTTCCACCCCTAAATATCCCATAACAAATCTTGTACAACCCCCAGATGCTCCTCTTGGGCATTCCATAACGAGTCCCAAAGCCCTACAAGCAGTAAAGCCCCTCAGTCTGTAAGGTGATGGACAGGAGCCTCTCCCATTGAGTCACTGTGATGGATGTGAGCCGACGGCTCAGAGAAGCCAAGGTAGGGACTCTGTTTCTCCATCGGGGTTTGGGGTTTTTGCCTGCCTGCCCTTGTGCCTCTGTGCTCCTTTGTATGTGTGCAGACAAACCTTTTACCTGACCACCTATTCTAAAACTCTGTAACAGAGCCTCTTACTAGGTTCAAAATCAAGATGTCACAGGTAAACTGAAAATTACTTTTAATTGTGTTTATTCAATAATATCATGTCGGCACGGTATCTTCACTCTAGGGGGAAAAAACTCAGCCTCAACATAAAAGGCAGGATTAAACTACTTTCAAACATATTCACAAAAAGAATATTGCAAGGCAGCTGCAACTGGTGGAAACTGCCAGCAGTGATGCTCATCCCCACAGCACAGTCCCAAGTCAGTAGGCTGGTTGGACGGACCCATCCTCTCTGCGGTAAACATCGCTCCGGAGTTCAAGCACTGCTCACTGCTCAGTTATGACTCACATCAATGACAGGGATACTTTCTTGCTCATACCCAGGACCGAGCAATGCTGAGCAAGCTCACTGCGAGACAGAAGAATCTATATAAGCAGTGACTTGAGGGCCAAAATGATGATTCAGAACAGAAGCTCTTAAAGCCAAAATGACCATCAGTGGGCCAAAAATGAGGATGGGCCCCATGCAAATCCATCCAATGAACTGCTCAGACTCTCAGCAGTCTGGAAGGTGAATGGGCAGCCAAGTCTCCTTGACATTAACAGTGGTGGCTATTACCCACTTTCATCCCTAGCAAGGATCTCAGCAGCTGTAATTTGTCCTACTTTAGGTATTACTGACATTACTTTAAATCATACAAGGATTATACAGTCCCTTTCCTTGCATTGATCCAGCAGAGAAGATGCTATTCTTACCCACAGTACATCACAGAAGAGCGTGCTTATGAGTTCTTGAGCCAGAACAGGGAGAAGTGCACTGAGATGCTCTCATAACAAAATATTCATGCTCACCTTAAAATAAGCTGTTCCGCAAAAAGTGGGACCAGTATGTGAGGCCCTTGTCCGTTTCACCTCCCACCACAATATAACTCTTCCTTCCGCAAGGCAACATACCTGTGCCTTCACCACACAGCTCCAGATCCTTCATGCATTTCCAGGCTTCCATAAAACACTGGCTGTAGCTCCCACACACACCCCTTAATATTCTCAACCTTATATACATTTCCTTAGGAAACCCAACAGAAAGAGGCTTGGCACTTCTGTAAATAAACTGATCAGCAACAGAATCAAAGCAGAGATGGAAACAAGCAGAACAAAACTAGCTATGTTTCACAATATCTGAGTATTTTTGTTAGCTTTGAAACAAAGATACATTTTTGGACATTAAAACAAAAGCCATCTAAAACTGCTTACTGGGAAATATTACTGTCTTGGCTCCTGAAATTTGAGTCATTTTTCTTTGAGAACACAGTATCAGGAGGGAGCAGCTTCAAGGATTTACAGCCCCTCCTGGGAAGTCTCATCCTTGTGAAGACTTAAAACTTCAGGCAGCCCTCTTTAAAGCAGCGGTGTCAGCCAGGGTTAATCTAAATCACTTTCAACTCAATAGTTACTGGAAATATTTTCCAGGTAAGTGTAGCAATCAAATAAGCAAACAAAAAAAGACAGAATGATAATGCTGGCCTTGATTAACAGATACGAGTGATCCTGCATACCAATTCTTCCTCTAGCTATCGAATTTTCCACTGGCGTTGTAACACAAGGAGAGAGAAAGACCTTCCACCTGCCGACACGAAGGAGTTAAGGAAACTGCACCTCTTGTCCTTGAGGGTGGGAGCCTGGGGAAGGGACAGCTCTGTCTGCCTTCTGCTCCCCAGCAGGAAGGAGCTGTGCTCTGGGTGCTGCGCACAGGAGAAGAAGACTCCTGGGACCCCCTACAAGGTACCTCAAGCCCGGCTGGTACAAAGATCAAGAGACATAAGGACATCCTCATAGCTATCAGCAATCATTATGTGTGTTTAATTCTTTTGTTAAATACATTTAAATCACAGAGCTCAGGAAGTGTGAGCTGGATGAGTGATCAGTGAGGTGGATTAACTGGCTGAATGGCAGAACTCAGAGGGTTGTCATCAGCGGCGCTGAGTCTAGTTGGAGGCCGGTAACTAGCGGTGTCCCCCAGGGGTCAGTACTGGGCCCAGTCTTGTTCAACTTCTTCATCAATGACCTGGATGAAGAGTTAGAATGTACCCTCAGCAA
>Ga0181612_105005_pt1 | contig 13944 bp, 5 predicted proteins | sample HoacroProtozoa21_FD_119630 | JGI IMG/M metagenome (GOLD analysis project Ga0181612, IMG submission 119630) | Hoatzin crop microbial communities from Cojedes, Venezuel. Combined Assembly of Gp0051906, Gp0051904, Gp0051908
AAAGTATCTCAGTGGAAATCGTTTCAAAAGTTGCATTCCTCCAGTCAGCTTCCAGGTAAGGCTTTAACAGGGAAAATCTGCAAGTTAATACCCACAGCACAGTGTAGGACCTTGAGAAGCTTTATCCATATACTTCAGAAGGGTTGTGTGGCTTTTATGGCCTGAAATCCCAACACCTGAGGTAAACAGAAAATTATCTTTGTTTGGACTATTATTTACTTTTAGCTAAATGAGAAGAAATCATAAAGATGGTTAAAACAAGTCCTGAAAGGTGGCTGAGGCTGGCTGACTAACATTTAGCAGCAGAAAATGTACATGACTTCAACCCTCATTGAAATTCTCAGAGTCTGAAACCAAAGGGGTGAATGTGAGGGCAGAGAAAAGAAATACCAGACGAAAGCTAATGCCAGACTCAGCATGCATCAGAGCTGGTGGGAAATGCTCCACATTGTGGAGCAAACTCAGATCTGGTTGTCCTCAGAAGGTCAAACCCTATGAATAATCTGAAAAAGCATCTTTCTGGGTTCATCTGTACTATGTACAAGAGCGTAAGCTTGTATCTACATGAACGTGGCATAACTTGGCAGTCTGCCACTTATTATCAGGGAGCTTGTTAGAAACCGTATAGTACTGCGATAGCTGGGTTCAGGAAGGCTGTGCATTTCAAAAGGTTAGGCTCTTTAATGGCCATGGAGGCATGCAGAAGTTTCAAATCTATTTTCAAAGTGTAGATGAATTATTCTGAGAACACTGATCTTGTTAATCAACGTCAGAGGATTAAATGAGGTACAGTCCTTGAAAATTGTCAGTGGGTATGATGAGGACAAGCCCTTATGCAGTCACACCAGGTACATCCTTAGCGGAGATTTATGTTTCCCAGACATCATTATAGAGTAATAATGTCATCAGTTCTGTTGTTTGGAAATAAACATCAGAGTTCAAAATGCTGAATTTATGGGTGGGTTTTTTCGTCTTATTTTTGGTTTTAAGGTTAAGATTGCTCATTTTGTGCATTTTTCAAATTTTGCTGTTAGTTTTCAAGTAAGAGCTGAGATTTTTGTGTAATCAAGGAAATAGAGTTTTAAGGAAAACTTTGATGATCATAAAACAATATAATCACATATGAAGAGATATATATGAATGCCAGTTTGAATCTGCCTTGCTCTCTCATAAGAGAAATGATTACTATGTAGAACTATCACTAACACAGATGCAAAAATCCAATCTCTAAAACCCCTCAAAACTAATTAAACATAATGAGTCCTGTTAAGGCTAAGAGTGAAATATAAGTTCTCTGATTTCAATATGGAAAACCATTAGGAAGCCATTCCAAGACCAGAAGTAGGAGGCATTCAGTGCAATTAGCAGGTAGCACCTTCAAAACAAACAGATAGTGAGTCTTCACATAATTGGTGTTTAAGCTAAGGAATGCTTTGCCACAAGACATGAAGGATGCTCTAAGTTCCCTCTACTCAAGAAAGCACCAGAAAAGACCATGGAAAAGACCACTGAAAGTTGTTATATGGGTGGAAATCGTATCCAGCTCAGTGAATGCCTGAAGCCTGAGTATGTGGAGAAAGTACCAAGCAAACCTGCCTTGTTTTATATCCTGTTCTGTCGTTCACTTTTTGGAAACTCTTGGAGATAAGAAGCTTAATTCGATGGGTCTTTGATGCAGTATGTCTGCTTTTCTGCTCTGAAATGGAAAGCCTGCGTATCCATAACCCTATCTAAGGCAACAGAGAGAGGCAAAAGGAACAGAGCAGTGCCTTAAAAGAACAAATTAAAACAGCTGAGGCTGTTCAGCTGAGACAGAAAAGTGCTGAAGGACTTCCTGAATATTGCAAAGATTGTGATTGTAAGCTATTATTCACCAAATCCTGCAATTCTAGAAGTGGAGGATGTTTTTTTGAAAGAAGAATATTTCAAAACAAATAAAAGAAAATAGTTTTCTTTAATGAAGGATGATGAGCTTCTACAACTTGTTGCTCCAGGAGGTTGTAGAGGTCAATATCAGCAGCAGCTTCAAAGAGGCAGAAAAAAAAATCATTGACACAGGTTCATCCAGATTCTAAAGGGAATATACAGCGATACCCTAATACTCTAATACAAAAATTGTGGGTGATTAGGGAGCATTGAAGCATCAGATGACTAAAAGTGGCAAGGGGCACTCTCCTTGAATAGTGTCGTCTTTTGCCACTGGCTGTGACAGAACACCAGCCGAGGTCTTGGGTCTGACCCATCAGGGAGTTCTTCCTCGGTAAACCAGGCAGGGACCTTGCTGGGTCTTATGAAATGATATCCTGAAAAACTTGCCTGGGAGGAAATCAAATTCTTGCAAATTTCCTGTAGGCAGAGTGTAATAATGGAGTAGTCACTCTGCACAATGCAAAACACAAAGGCCAAAGCAGAGCCTCATAATTTCTGCACAACATCCACAAATGCTAATGTCAACAGTGCTACCAAATAGCTATAGAAATAATGTTATCATCTCTGAAAAAAGACAATGCACTTATCTGCATGCTACTGCTTGTATTTCTGCATTTTAGGCATTCCACATCTCCTTAGACATCATAGCTAGTAGATCATGGAAAGATTTAAAGACATCTTTAATTTCTTTGATATTTCAGAATAAAATACAACATGGACCAGGCTCGGCATCTTTCGGTTTTAAACACTGTCATTTCAGTTATATTGTTCTAAACCATTAAAATGAAAGGAATAGTACAGGAAACCCCAATAATGTTATTAAGAGAATTCCATAATTCTTTTCTCTGTACAAGACAATAATAATAGTTCTCCTGAACCACCCGGTAGTCCCTTCATCTATCCCTGGAATAATTCTGTTTCAGATGCATGTTAGCAGAACAGAGAACTACTACTTAATTTAGGGATTAGTGTTAGCTGTAAAAGGAAGAGCTTTCTGGGAAAGCTGAGAGGGAAATGTAACAAGAGAGCTTTATGGACAGCATTCACTTCCTTAGAGACGTCTGATTCAGGTTCAGAGAGCGAACCCTGAAAAAATCCCTGCTTTCTCTCCCCACGGGAGACTCCTCTATGGGATGGAGAATCTCTCCAGGAGACCCGGCCATCATTCTCTGGTAGAGGCTGAAAACTATTTTAAGAAGCTGATTACTCCATTCTAATGTAGCATTATGCTCCTCATGATCATCTAACATTAATTTCCACCAATGCATCGGAACCAGTTCTCAGCAGTGTTGAGATGTCGCTTTGCTGAAAAGTATACAGCAAAATTTAAGGTTCTTCTGCCAACATGATTTTTAATAAGTTGTCTATATTTTTGTGTTTTTTTTCTTTGTAAACTAGATTAATACTTTTTATGGGTTGAGAAAAATCTCCTGTTTTCACTATTTCTGTATTCCTGAGGTATGTTTCCTAAACCATACAGATAAATTTTAGTGAAACTGGTTTTAATGAGCAGAATTATCTATAATCTGTAATCTTGGTGCATATTATGAAAATCAGTCAGTTTAACTGCTTGAAGATGTAAGGCAATGTGAAAGGGATAACACTTCGCTTTGACTTCAGCCAAAATGGGTTTCTTCAGTGAAGTCAAAGAAATCTAACTCACTGAGACAAACTCTCAGTCCTCAATATTGTGCATATCCAATTCTATAATATGTTGTGTAAGCACAGTTTTTTTAATGAACTGTAAGAAAGACCTAGGGGTAAAGTCAAGTATATAGGAAACTGTCGTGCCATCATAGAGGCCACAGGTTAAATAAAGTTCCTTCCTGTGCACCTGGTCAGACCCATATTTGGTGAATTTGCTATGCTTCCTCTGCAGCCTAGCATGTTTATGGTGCACATATTTAACATATTTTTCTGTTAAGTGAAATCTGATGATTTCCTAAAAACAATGTTACTGTCTTGTGGCTCAATCAAAGCTTTTATGGAATTCAAGGCTAGCATTCATCTTGCAAAATGTACATCTATAAGGTGGAGATCTATATCTTTACTCAAAACTTCCTAGGTATCCATCATGAAAGACAAATAGACACTGGTGTATAGTGTGGACATCCAAAATAGATCAGGTGATCAAAAATATGTCTTTCAGTTATCTGTAAAGGAAGCCTGTGGTGACGAGTATGGTACAGACACCTGCCCTAATGATGTCACCCCATTTAGTGAGCTGAAGTGTGTGGACCCTTACCCATGTTGAAAGAATTACATCTCCCAAACATGTAACAGGTCTGTGAACCAAGAATCCATGAGCTAACTAATTCTGCTGACCAAGGTCTACCTGCAAGTCTGCAGAAGCATGGTTGTTTCACCACTTGTCTGCAGGTGTGCTATGAGGGAGCAGTATTCTGCTGCTTTGCAGAAAAGGGGCTATCCTTCCTAAAATTTCCAAGCTCTCTACAGATAATTTTGTTGCTTGAAAAGCTTAGAATGACCAAAAAAACTTCGTTTTGCAGCATATTGCTCACTTTGGTGTAGCTTCCTCACTGCAATACTTCATCTCCTATAGGAAAGCTGGCTGGTTTTGTGCAGTAATCGACCTTGACGAGGGACAAGGAGAGATAAGGGCAATTGTACTTGAAAGGCTGTCAATCAGAGATTTAGCACACTCACAGTCATTTCATGTTGCCTTTGACATCTTTAATTCACCCAGAGCTTAAAGACAAGAGATTTCTATGTCAAGCTTATTTGCTGATATTAGTGTCTAGGGAACATTAACACTTATGGGTCTAAAACATTAAATTCCTGAAGTTCTAGATGGTTTTAAACTCCAACTTCATTTAACTTCGTTGGCTTCCATATTCCTAGGGACAAACTCCAGCTGTTTGCAATGTCATCTCTTTAATCAACTGTAACTGGTATACCAAGCAGCTCTGCAATGTATTTTGAAAGATAATGGTAATGTTGACATCATTTCAAGTTTATATTTTCTCAAAAATTAACTGCTGTTAATCAGTTTCTGAGATGAGCAAAGCACAACAAGACTTTTCCACAGTAGCAAACACACATCTCCTTCTTCCATTTAGTCTTCCTCCTGTATGTATTTCTGTTCTGACGGATGCAAGGTTAATCCCTGCTTTTACCTGGATTTCCTCATGTTGTTACTATGAATAATTGCAAAAAGATGCATGAGGTTTTAGCAAAATACTTCATGGACAGCTCATATGTGTAAAATTTAAGTTCCAAGAAATTAGCTGGGGTTTTTTTTTCGTACCACACCTTTTTTGTTTGAGATCATGGAATTTGTACTGAAAGTTCAAAGCTGATTACATTGTTTAGTATTTTTATGTTATTCAATCCAGAACTGCATGTAGAACCATAAAAATTCTGCATACTTAGAGTCAAATTTCCAATTTCTGTGTCTAAATCTAGGCAACTAAATTCAGATACCACAGGAGAAATAATTTGCTATAAATTTTCTTAGCTCTTCAGAAGTTCTAAAAGAGAAGATAAATTCTTGGTACTGTTCTACTGGTAGGCCCCTAAAATGGGATTATGGTGATTCACAGTTATCTTGTTAATAAAATATTATCTTCTTTTTGTCAGGTGTCCCTAGTGATCTCAATAAATATTAAATTCCTTCTACTTCAAGCCTTGTAAATGTCAGATCGGCATATTTTTTTTTGCAATAGGAGGGGAAAGTACAAAATCCACAAGGTGGACAGAGGGACTTTGCAGATAAAGACCAGATTTAGGTAGGAATCCAATATCTGAGGCTGATTTACAAAGCATGTCATGAGCATGTCACTTAGATCTCAAGAATTAGAGATATCTGAGAGAAAGCAATCGATATTCACTTACCATGCTCATCCAGTAGTATGTTGTCAGGTTTGATGTCCCTGTAAAATAAGGAAAGGAATGCATTACATTTCATACCCAAAGAAAATCTGCAATTTTAAAGTTTTCCCCATCTGAATATGAGGGCCAAGTCACTTAAATCATTACAAATCCAGTAAAAACCATATCCTGCATAAAGGCAAAATTATTTTTATCTACGTCTTTTTACTGGCCTGAGAAAACATGCATGCTAAAGAGACTCTCTAGGTTCCCATTTCATGTGGGTTTGTTTTCATATGGTTAGCATTGACATGAATTTGGTTTTCAGCATTATGTACTTTATTCTTTGTAACAGCGGGAACAACAGGGAAGATTTGCATCTGGGAGGTACTTGATTGCCTCAGGGACTCCGCATTTGACAGACCCAAGAAAACATCTAATTCGTAACTTTGGTGATCTACACTTTCTGCCAGACCCTGCTAATCTGCCATATTTATGCTTAATTGGGTAAGTCTAGCAGCTCTCCTTTCAGCCCCTGAATCCGCACTTGGCTGTCTGTAGTGGCAGGTACCATGCTGGGGAAAGGAATGGTGATAACAGAGAGTGGAGATTCTGATGTGCTGAAGCATCAGCTCAACTCTGCTGTTCTTGGCACAAGGAAACAACATTGCCCTAGACAGCTGCAATTTCAGGATCATTTTCTGTTGACCTGCGTTCATGCTGCTGTCAGGAGGGATGGAACCAGATTTTCCCCACCACTGTCAAGTATTCCCACCCGCTTTCTTGGTCCAACATCTTTGCTCATGATGCAGACCTGTTCTGGGGTAAGCTCTTCTCTCCCCTTTGCCAGCCTGGCTCGGTCCCTGGTTTGGCTCACCCTGCGGCTTGGTGAGCGTGACGCGGCAGTGTTGTGTGGCACTGCCTTTTCAACAACAACCTGCACTTCAGGCAGTCTCAAAGCTGTGTTCTTGGTGTGGCATTGCCAGGGTGGGAGATGCATCGGTACACCTTGCACAAAATATTTGCCCCTTGGGCTGAATTTTCCACTAATCTCAAAAGAGAAGGCACAGAAAACTGTCAAAGTAAGCTGCCGAAAGAGTCTGCAAATGAACTTCAAACACTTCCACCTGTGTAATTTCTTTTAGCTAAGAGATGACTTGATTATGCCAATTAATACATTTCCTAGGAAATCCTATCCTGACTGAAATACATACTAATACATACTTAGATTTTGCTAACAAGTTTTTTCGCATGTGCCCATAAATGGAAAAAAAGGAAAAAGTGAAATGTTGCAAAAGTAAAATGTGTTACACTAGAACACTTTTTTTAAAAATTTATTTTAATTAGAGAATGACTTCTAAAGTAAACATCACACAGGAATAAGATAGCAATAGCAATTATAATATGTATATTGCTTGCATGATATGAGCTCAGTCATCACCAAAACTCCACATCTTTATTGACAAAAAAAGGAAGCTTACACTTTAGAATTCTGAATTTCACACTTTCTAGCCCTTCCTAAGAAGCATATGAAATTGTGAAGTACACTAAGATTGTGTTTACAATTTGTGTAGCAGCAGCTGGGGAAACATAGGATAAAGAAGAATTTACTTTGAATCATTCCCTGTGCATTTGGAAATAATGTAGGATGTGTAAGTGTCTGTGTAAGGAAAAGGACCTCACTATGAATTACCATCTGGAATGGAAATTTAAAATTAAATCAATATTTCAGTGTGAAATACTGTATTTCTTTTGCACAACTTACAGGCTATCTATAATTGCCTGATTCAGCAGAAGTTTTAGTTGATGAAGAAGTTAAACAAGGCTGGGCCCAGTACTGACCCCTGGGGGACACCACTAGTTACCAGCCTCTAACTAGACTCAGCGCTGCTGATGACAACCCTCTGAGTTCTACCATTTACTGTAAACATTTGGGACGACAATTAGAGTCTGCTAGAAGTTATCCTGTTTATCCAGATTACATACATCACAGAGTCGTAGACAAAATCAGGTTCAAAGTCACCTCCAGAGTTCATTTAACTCTATCATATTACTCAGGGTCTTGTCTCGCTTAGTTTTTGAATTTACCATCATCATGTGCTCCAGCCCCCTAACCAACTTATTGGCCTTCCATTGAACTCTCTCAAGTCTGTCAATGTCTTCCTCATACTGTAGGACCAAAAAACTGGACACAACACTCCAGATGCAGCTTTGTAAGTGCTGGGATAAAGAGAACGTTTAGGTCCCTTCATCTGGTGACTGTGCTTCATACTCACAATCCTGCTTCATCACACACTCTCTTTCTGGTCTCTCCCAATTGTTTGGTACAATAACTTGAGACTTGATGTTTTACAGTAAAGGCTTATTAAAAAAAATAAATAATCATACAATAAAAAATGTATAAATAAGAATTCTATCTGGTCTGGGTCCCAAAGACAGGAGGAGATGCATGCTAATAAAAAAAATATCATAAATTAAAAAAATAAGCAAACTGACTCTGAAGCGAATGAAAGCAGATGAAATTAAGGCAGAAGTACGGATATATTTCCCCTTAGACTGTGGACTAGAGATCACCCTCCTGTTAACAGGGTAGGGATTACTATTCTGCTTGGAGAAAACTGGCAACAACAACAACAAAAACCCAAAACAAACAAACAAAATTAAAAAAAAAACAAAAAAACAAAAAACAAAAAGCAAAGAGCCCATGAAGCAGAGGAGAAGACGACTTTAAACCCATTCAGTATACTTTCAGGCCTCTCAAGAGGGATCCTGTGCCTGAAGAAATTAAGTTTTCCTTAAGAACTGCAAAGTAAGCCCAGCCTTTCCATGGTGCTCTGAGTGCCACGCAGAGTTGATTGTTCCATAAATACACACGCTGAGGGAAGGAGTAGAAAAGCAAAGTGAATACAGGAACCTAAAAACCTCCCAAGATCTTTTTCTCAGTCTTCTACTGTCACTAGTAGATCCATCTTATAACATTTTTCTTAAAACAGACACAACTAGACAGATATGGTCCCCACATAAGAAAGCTAATATGAGAAGAAATTAGTATAGCCTGACCATCAGTAACATTTATTATGTTACTGATGTTACCAGTAACACTTATTATGTGAACTAAAGCCTGATTCTATTTAGGCCCTTTGTCTTCACAGGGATCTGAACCCTTTCTTCTTCTTGATCTGTGCTATCAAAGCTTCAGCCTTTGCCTATCCATCACCCTAGAGTGGGCTGGTACTGGAGACAAAAATTCCTTTAGTCCTGTGCATGTCATTTCTCTTTCTTTTATGGGATTTTGGATCACCTTGCTCAGCCCAAGCCAAAGATGTAAACAAAGGAAGGGGAATAAGGAAAAATAGAAACCAAGCTGTCGAAGAAAGCTTATTTCCACCTAGCCATGTATAACCTCTACAAGTTAGTACATTAATTTATCACTTGTTCTGAAATCTCATTTGTTTTAGTCAGGACATTAATTTGTATTGGTCACTAAGGAGCAAGTGTTTCTAGGTCTCACGGTTGTCCATATGGAAGCGCGAATCTTCTAGAAACTTGCAGAACTGCGAAGTAGAGCTGCCTGTTAACCCACTCTCACTTAAATAATTGCTACTTTTAAAAGATTAATATTAAGAGGCCGCTAAAAATTAGCATAACCCGTGAGTTGCTTTACCCCTAATAGGATGTACCCTCATACATTCAGAGACAGCACTTGGACACAAGAACCCTTGTCCAACCTTCTTGTCTGTATTGACTGCAGGAACATGTTTACAACCAGGGCTGCGAAAAGAAAGCTTTTATTTCAAGGTTTCACAGCGAGCAGAGAAATTGACTGGGATGAACACCCCAACTGTCAATCCAGGAGACAGGCTACGTGTAATTGCATGATTGTCCCAAAACATGGGGACTTGGCACAATCGTTTTCTTTTCATTTTGTTATGGTCTTCCCGAGGGAAGACAAACTCCTTAGCCAAATGCTTTCCATGGGTAAGTTTACAGAATGCAACTATTTGCCCAAGGAATTTTTATTTTCAAGACCCTGGCTTTTCTGAAGTTACGTCCATCACTGCACAACGGACCATTTCTAAACAGAGCTTCCAACAAGGTCAAATTTTTTCATAAGCACTGTGTTCCCTGTCTGGGGTTCAAATGTGAAGGGACAATAACACCTTATTCATTTCCTCCCCACACATTAAAGACTATATTGCACCACTACCGCTCCACTAAGGGTGCAGTTTCCTCATTTGTTGTTCTACATAAGGAAAAAAAAAAATAATAGAAGAGGCTGCGTTCTAGAAACATGCACTTCTCTCTGTAACCAAAGGTCTCAGCTTATGGGCCTTCTACCAGCTCAGGAACATCTGCATTATACCTTAGGGATCCATTTACCATTACTTCTGTGATACATCTCAAATCCAATGCTCTCTGCTAATATACTAATATTTCCATTACAGTGGTTTTTATAAGTAAGACAAATAATTAACTGTAAAAAAACCAAGGAGATACATTAATACTAATTTCCTGTTTTCTGTTCTCTAGAGTATTTTCAAAGCAGTTTGTCTTTTTGCTGTATTTCCCCCTTAGCCAAGGCCCATATGCAGAAGCATTGGGACAATGTCTTCTCTTTTGTGTTGGCAAAGTGAAAGCTTCTGATGATTTCTTTTATTTATATGGCAAATGGATTTCCATTTTGCTTTCAGCAAACAAGTTGCTTACCTAATAGAAATAAGCAAACATTTGGTTAGATTGTGAATACACTTGAAAGAGTTCGTTATACACATGTTTGTAGAGGAAAGTTAATGGAAGTAAAATACATTTGCTGTTTCAATCTGTAGCAGGTTTCATGTTTCAGAGTTTCAGGCAGATGGTCTGAAATCCTTTCCAGGTGACCTCAATGAGCTAAACCTTTTTGTTCCTCAAAGCCTTGTGCTGCAAGTTTTGCAGTAGATCTTCATATCTGATAAAAAGAATTCCTGATAGTTTTGATACAAACATATGTGATACTGTGATTTGCAAGTCACCTTTCTAGGCCTAAGAACACATCAGTGGATACTTACACACTGAAAGAATGAATTGGCTCTCCCACCTACCTTCTAGGTCTGCCCCTGTGAGTCACCAGCCCCTGAAGGGTGACCAACCACTGTACTAGATGGTGCTGTTAGCTATTAGGAACACCTAAATTAGCAATGGCTTAAAACCTGCCAGGAACTAAACCAAAATAATAACCCTTTATTTTAATTAGGTCCTCCATCTTTCCACCTTGTGCACACGTATCTGTAAAGGTACTGGACGAACAGGAAAATTCTGAACAGCCTGTGGCAATATTTCCCGTTGTTAGCGGTGTGAGTAGCCCATATAGCCACTATTCTGATCAAGTCAGCAACAATGATGCTCATCTCCCATTTATGCCTGGACATGTCACGTATTCCCAGTGCATTCTGAGTGATCATCGTCATATACTGCTTGGAATTAACTGAAAAACTACAACTCTCCTACTCTGTATTCCTGCCACAAGGTAGGCGGAATCAGAATGAAAAGGTTAGTAAGTAGGCTTAGAAAGGCAATGCACAGTAACCCTTGGTATGCTAAATCCTGCACTTTATGCCTGAACTGTGAGAACTCTAAAACTTACCAATATTATCAGAAAGTCTCCTTACCACCACATAAATACACAGTACACTTCCACTTCTATTCCACTTGCTTTAAAACAAACAAACAAAAAAAAAACCCAACACAAAAAAACAACAAAAAAAATCAAAACAAAAAAACAACCAAGGGTGGTGAAAAACCCCAAATAAAAACAAACAAAACAAATCAGCCAATACACTGAAAGATTTGACATTGTAATCCTGGGATATATACACTTTACTCACAGTTTATACCAAATAATCAGAAAATATAGTCCTTTTACTCTTTAAAAGTAACTCTTAGTCCAAAACAAAACCTCAACAAGAAGATAACTAAATGTTGTTGGAGGGTATGAGCTACTTGGATGTCAGGTCATCCTACCTACTTAAAGTAAGTTTATCTCCTGTGTTCCCGTAGTGTTGCGTTCTGTGCAGCACTGAACACTACCACTTTTACCATTTCACTCAAAGACAGAGCCAAACACAGTTACGGCAACTACCCAACCTTCAACTTTGAGCAGCTGAAGTAGCCTCGAGTTCTGGCTACGATCTAGCACATGCAGTTCTTGTATTTTTGCTTCCACCTCTCCACAGGCAGCATCTTATCTGAAGGGTTGAGTGCAGCCCTAATGAAACTTTAGTTTACAGGCTTTTCCACTGTAGATCATTCAATCTCAATTACTTAGCATCCAGTTATATATTCTACTAAATCCATTAGTTTGAAACGTGGAGGATAAACTTAAGCAGCCATATATTCAGTGCTTAATTTCCACATCAGGGCTTTACCTTGTACGCACACCATAGCATTAAGAGTATCTTACGGAGTATCATGTACCACCACAGTAGTGCCAAAAGCCAGATTTTTAAAGGTCTTTTAATGGGCTGTTTAATGATTTGCCTCATTGTAGGCACATGAATTGGTCAGGTCAAATAACATTTTCAAACACAAGTCGTGAAACTAAAGATCATAAGTTGAGAGGAGGTGGCTGAAAGACCCACACTATCTAGTGGTCAGCCTGGTACACAGGCTACTTTAAGCAGTAGGTCATATGGATTTTTATTTTATATAAGAAGTCAGGGCCAAACTGTGTCCCTGAGGTTACATCAGCTTAAATCAAGAGGTACCTGCAAAAGGATCTAAACAGAGAAGAAAGGGCTTTATAAGAGCCTATTTCCTCCATCTGCCCAAGTGAGACACTCGTTTAGATACCAGCGATTCAGCGTATTTTCTTCAGATTTCTGTAGAGCGCTCCCCCAGGATCATTCACCTCTAATGTATTATTTATTTAAATGAAAATTGCACTTCATGGAGTTTGGATTGCTTGGCAAAAAAAATCTCACTGTGAAACACTCTTTCACATGAAGAGCATCGTCCTCTCACAAGTAGCCCTGTTGACTTTATTTGTGACTTCCATCACAAATAAGTTTCCACAACATGGCTCTGGTCTACGATCGTTGATAGACCATCACTTCAGCAGCATCTTGCTGGATTGTTGACCAAATGGAGCAGTAGCTCTAATCCAGCTCCCTATGTATTAGTGACTGTAGAGTTTCATTCTACTTAGTCCATTTTTCTACCTTCCTTGAATGAATGCCAAATGACTGAGTTTACTAGCACAACTAATCTGAACCAATCAGTGCAGTAGATGGTGAGTTTTCTCCTGTTCTAAGAGGAAGAAGTTTGTATAGAAAAGCAGATAAGGGACAGATTTATTATTTGAAGAGATGGAGGTGCCACATGCTAATACTACCAATAGTAATGTTAGTGTCCAGTGGATCTTTTAGAGAAATGCTTTCTCCTCATTGCAGATTCCTTTGCCCCCTGAAAGTTATATGAACAGTATGAAGGAGGGAGATGGAGACAGTGTCCCTGGGAACCTGAGCTCATGCAGTCGTGGGAGAATTCAGTCAGTACAGGTGGACCATGACCAGTGCTATCAGTTCCCTCTTCTCTCCAGGAGTAGTGCTGTACGCGTGCTCTCTACCCCACCACGACACATAGCAAGAGAGCAAGCCCTGCCTTTGAATGGGAACAACTGTTGTGACAGTGCATGAAAACACTTTGGTTGTCAATGTAAGAGCGAGTCCACTTCTTCAGTGACCGCAAGGCGCATATACCTTGGTGGCTCAACTGATAAGCAAATTGTGCTGTAACAGACAACACAAATAGATCTTACCTCACATTTTCAGCAGAAGAGCCTGCCTTTTGCACAGTGTGTCAGAGAACAGCTAAACAGCAACACGAAACAAAGTATTAGTCAATAATATTTATCTGACCTGTCTGCAACTCCAACCACCAATCGTGTACTTCTTTGCATTACAGTCACGCTGTATTTAGCTGTTAAAGGGAGAAACAACAGTCTGTCAAGACAACACACTGTCATGTGAACAGGTTTCATCAACCAGAGAACCCTCCTTCAAAGAGCCTATCAGCTGAGGGAAGGCAAGTGTTGCATCAGGATTCGCATTTCGGCGAAGCTACTGAAGGTGAAGGGTTCTGGAGCAGAGGCTCGCGCCGAGGGACCCTTTCTCCGGTGGCAAAACCGCAGCGGCGAGGCGGCAAAAA
>Ga0181612_141856_pt1 | contig 13944 bp, 10 predicted proteins | sample HoacroProtozoa21_FD_119630 | JGI IMG/M metagenome (GOLD analysis project Ga0181612, IMG submission 119630) | Hoatzin crop microbial communities from Cojedes, Venezuel. Combined Assembly of Gp0051906, Gp0051904, Gp0051908
CAGCCCATACTTCCTCAGCTTCCCTAGGAGGATGTTACGGAAGACAGTGTCGAAAGCCTTGATGAAGTCGAGGTAGAAAACATCCGCGGCTCTCCCTTCATCTACCCCGCCAGTCATGTCATCGTAGAAAACTATCAGATTGGTCAGGCATGATTTCCCTTTAGTGAACCCATGCTGACTACTCCTGATAACCTTCTTTTCCTCCACTCATCCTTCTCTTACACAATGCAGCAAGTCACTGCCTGGCTGGAAATTACTCCTTTCCTGCCACCTCATCAGTCAATAAAAACTTTAAAGAAAAGACTTCAAATTTATCTAAACCATCTGAGACAGATTTATTTCAAGAACAGGGAAAGGTGCAGAGCCTGCAAACACTGGGAAGAAAAATGTATTTGTTCAATCCCACTTCAAAAATTGCAAACATAAAGCCAAATAAAGCCACAATGAATAATAATAATAATAATAAAAATAAAAATATCACAAGTATTAAAAAGTTCACTAGCCATCTACATAAGAGAATAAATGAAGATAGTATGGAGTCAAGATGAGGTAAGCGAGCTACAAACCCTCAAACTGTTTCAACTTTCAATACTGCAAAAATACTTGCTAGCAGTTATTGCATCTAAAGAAACAATACTCAAACAACTTATTGCGTTCAAGCTAGGCCAGAGCACAGCAGCAGGGGCTGGGTGGGGAATTCAGCTAATTGAAATCTAGCAGAATTTCAGCAGAGCCAGAAGCTTCCAGTCATTTACAGCCCTTTTCTCTGGCAGGAAGGAGTTCAGACTGCATCTTTGGACATGACCAGTAGTTCTCAAAAAGCGACCGTTAGAGGCAGTGTTGCACACCCAACTGCCTCCTTCCTGAAGGAAACATCCATGGCAGATGCCAGATAAACTCAATTCCAGGGTGGAGAGCCCAGCAGGTCCACAACAGAGAAAGGCAAATTCCGCTTCTCCCCCATCCTGCTATAACCCATAGCTCCTGCCAGCTTTCAGCTCCGAGCTTTTCCTCTCTTCTGCAGGCCAGAGACTAGAAGGCTGGAGCTGTCACAGAAAACTAAAGAGACTGTAGGAAGAACTCTGGAGGCCAGGCTGATTGTCCTTCCACCAGACGGGGCAGAGCTCTTAGAGCAGGCAGAAAGGTGCAACTAGCTGGGAAAGTGAGCCACAAGAGTCCCATCTATGCCAGCCTGAGCCTGCCTGCAATGGTTTCGGGCAGCAAACTGCAGCATCAAATGGAAGTCCAGCAGGCAGACGCCGTTTTGAGCTGCACAGAAGCAGTATGTAATATATATCTTGAAAGTTAATGCAACTGTGCAGTAAACCTACTACAGAAAAGCTACAGTCCCATTACTTTTGAGATTGAGGTGACCAAGAATCACAGGTCCAGTACTTCTCTCTCACCATCTGCCAAAAATACAGAAGTACATCATTCAGTTCACCTTTAACATCCACACAGAGGTGTAAGCTACAGACTTTTAACTGCAAGAACTTCAGCTGACAGGAGGGTAACTCCTGTTGACAAATCAGTAACATAGCTGAACTGACAATGTCTAGATCTCTGAATAAAAACATAGCACCATCTTGAACTTTTTCATTTCACAAGTCTATTCACTTGTCCTCCTAATTTTTGGACCAAAACCATCTAGATAATTTGGCTCACATCTATAATTATGTTTAGAATGACCAAATCACTCTTCCAAAATTAATAAGCCATCAGCAAAAATATATCAAATGTAACCTTCGAGATGCCTGTATTTCAAGGAACTGCATCACTTACCTTGCCAGAAGCACCTTCAGTTACATACTTATCTAAGATTACTTCTTGCTTTTCCAATTGTAGTAAGATGCTACATCTTTTGTTCTGTACTTTCTACTCCCTGCAGTGACTCTGCCTTTCTCCTGCAGGCTTCTTTAAGCACTGTCGACCACGCTTGTCTGTAAAGTCCCTTAAAGCAGAAAAAGATGAGCAAATTGTTTCTCTGCAATCAATTAAGAACTTTATTGCTCTATGGGATGTGCCTGTGAATTAAACCTATGAATTACTCCTTTGTGCTTCCTCTAGAACACTATTTTTAGCATCATGGGGGCAAAGTGCTCCCAGGGTGTTCATTATTTACCTTTTCTAATAAAATCAGCACAGGCATAAACTTTAAATCCTGCATGCCAAACCCTAACATCTTACACATCCAAACATAATCCTTTACATTGAAAAGATACCTGCCCTTCTTCATGGGATGCAATTAGAAAGGAAATAACATGTACTGAAGTGGGCAAGGTAGAGTGAGATAAAACAAACAAACAAAACCAAACCACAAAACCCCATACAAAACAGGATGAATGGCCATCACATCACCATTTTCTCTGTACCCACAACCTCAACACCTATGTACAATCAGAAAAAATGTAATAAATATTTTCTTAAATTTTGTCTATTTTCTCAAAACTACGAAACAATGAAAGTAAACACACATTTGAAACAGTTCTTTGCAGCATATTTTTCAGTTTTAATTTATAAAAACAGAAGCTCCTTTAAAGTGTACAGTTAAAATCACAACTGCAAATTCAACCACAGCTGAATATTATTTCAATAAAATATTCCCATCAACTAATGTAAAAATTCACTCAATTGTGATTTAAAACTTGATTCAGCTGGAAGATGAACTTACCAATACATTACTCATTCAGTGAATATTTATCACACATTGTAAAAATACACTGGGGTCCCTCCTGCTCATAGCAATGTCAGGAAAATATTCGCACATCAACTCATCTTTTAAAAACATAATCCTGTATTTATGAATACAACATAAAAACTGCCAGTAAAATCCACCAAGGGTTTCCAAACTGCTGATGCCCCCACAGGGGGTATTAACTGCATCATTACTGTACTTGCGTGTTTCCCCTTTGATCACCAAAAAAGTGACCTTCTAAGCAGCTTTAAACTGCCTGCGACATTTTAATTATGCCAGGCAAAACAAAGACACATAAACAAAATGCCATGTGCAAATCTGGCTGCAATATTTACTCCATTGGTCTTTCAGATGAGAACTGGATCTCACTGACTACTCCAGCAAACTACATAGACCAAGAGATTAATTTAAACTGAAGTGAAAACGACCAGTTCCTGAAAGCTTACGGAAACGATGTCCCTCCCAAAAGACTTGATAAGGCATTTGCTTGCAAGCTGTTGTGGTTCTGGTGGGGTTAAGTGCAGCTTAGGAACCATTTTTTGTCCTAAACCTGGTTTTGCAGCCAAGACAGTTTGTGGTTTTGGGCAAATAATTTGCTTTCATTGTCACACATAGCACTGATTCACCTCTTCGTAACTCTTATATTCATCCCCCATACCACAATCTTCTCTGTAACCCAGGACTAGTGAAGCCCCAGACAAGGAATCTTGCGCCTAAGATTTAGCCAAGATTACAAACTTTGAATTCAAACTCCTAGACACATGCACCTTCATTATATACGGTCATAGAGTATGTTGTTCACAGCACTACAAAAACTGCCTCGGATTTATATTGCTATATGATCCTATTGGGCACAAATTCATAGCAGTAGGCAGTACAAGAAGAGTTAACATCTCCACACAAGAATCTGTATGATCAAGTTTCTATGTACAGGTCAGAATTTTGACCACTTGTAGCAAAGACAGCATAGGATACAGTGAGTGAAGATCCCCAAATTATACTCCTGGATTTGCTATGAACTGGGCATATGCATCTGTGCAAGTCCTCTGTTTCTCTGCCTCTTTGTATACAACTGTGATAATGACAGTCATCTTTTTGACATGTTTCCAGACCTACAGATGAAAAGCATTATTCAAGTGTTAGGTACACATTACCACTCTCCTAAACTGGGTCCCACTTTTTTATAAAATAGATGACATATATGCCTGCTAAGACATTGCAAACCATGCCATTTTCATACTCAGGAAAGGAACAGTGGAAATAATGTACAGCAAAAGAGGAGTTATCTAAACTTTCCTTCTGGCTTACACTTTTAAACTTTACCTGGAGTATGTAAATCACTCTATTTCACTAAGTCTCAAAATACACTACAGCAGTCAATTTAAGCAAAAATATCTAGAATGAATCCTAGTGCATCAGTCTAATCTGACAATTAAGTCAGTTAAGAAGCTTCCCAATAAGAACCTATATGCAAAGCATCTTATTACATGTTTTAGAGCAAATATTTTAGGTAGTGTGGCTATAAAGCAGAATACCGTATTTGGAAAGGACTAGGACAGGTATAAGGTATTGCCCACATTTTCCTACTTGAGTACATAACTTGCTATATATAAATATCTATTGAAGTGTCTTATTTTAAGAAGTGTTTAAAGTTTGAACACAAAAACTACTGAGGATGCGTGGACCTCTGCTGATCTACAACACTTTAAAAAAAACCCAAAAGAAGTTCAAGCTGAAAAAACTGAAAGACAAATAAAGAAATGCAGCTTAAGAATAAATAGAAAGCAATAGGTATGAACAGAGCAGGCTGTAAAAAAAAAAAATTAAAAAAAAAAAAAAAATCAAAAGAACACTGCCTGAGTCCAATTAGCCTTGAAAACTTAAAATTCCGTAAAAGTAAATTTCCTTGAAATAAGCTTTAATGACAAATATTGTCACTAAATTTATTTTAAAAAGTAACAAAATCTTTTAGATGTCGTTTTCCTTCAATGATCTGCAGATCACAGTATTTTTAACTTACTCAACAACTTGAAGCTTACTAGTGAATGAAATTGAAAAAGTGAAAATCCTTCACATAGCAAAAAAGGAAGAGTTACACAGAACAAGTGGGTGAATAATGTGTTACAATCTAAAACTCTTTGTTGAGAAGGCTAAGGTGATTAATAACACCACAAGGAAAATGTGATTACATCCAGCTTTTCATAAACAAAGGGGAAATCAGACAAAATTTGCTAGGTTTTAATGAAGCATGTCCTGTCTGAAGACCACTTTGAGACATCCAGCTAGAAGTATTAGCATGAGAAGAAGTCCTTTTACACACTGAAAGTGGTTACTGCTTTCTGAACAACAAATTCACACTATGCACAAATTCATTTTTCATCCATGGATTTCAACAGCCAGAGACTCCATTATAAAGAAAGAGGTTAAAACTTGTACAGGAAGTCAACAGTGATAAGAAGTAATGAATATGTATTTTGATGTTCACGTTTGGCTCCACAGCTTGTAACTTTTCAAGAAAGCAGAAGAAATAAAGCTCAATCTCTTTTTCTTTTGGCACTACCACAACAAAAACAGAACAGAGAAATGGCTCAAAATTTCCTGTTCTACTCTTCTAACTACTCTAATACAGCAACAAAAAAATTAAGATATAAATCCACCTTCCAGAGTGCTAGCAACATAAGATAAAAGATTGTATGTAGCTACTTGAATTGATAACTAGGCCCTAGTGCCTTGATAGAGGAGGTCTTCCATGTGTCTTTTATTAAAAAGCAGATCCTGTATAAGGAAATAACCCCTGAACTGTTACTCTATTTTTTTTGATTGCTATTCATAATTTAATCTCTAACTGATTTGCAAACCAGTTACCCTCAATTAATTTTAAGCACCTACCTTGAGAAACACAGCTTTAAAAGCAAAAGCTATAGAACAACTTGGTTCCAAAACACTTATCATGAAAAACATAGAGAATAGCTTTGCTGCTTTTCACTTCAGTTTATTTTTCTGATGGGCACAAGCTGACGAAAGAGATTCTGATGCAGAATAACCTGGCTAGTTTTGAACTGCTCGTTAAAAAGCCTACTGGATTCTCAAACCAGCTACATTGATTATAGAGCCTCAGAATACTATGATCTTCAGTTGAGACTTTCAAATATTGAACAAACAAAAATGAAGACCACTTCGTTGCAGCTTGATTTTAATGCTGGTTTCAACACATCTGCCTTATTTGGAGAATAAACATGCTTTGATCTGTTAGGTTCATCACTGTAGGTTCTTAACCACCGCATCTTTTCAGACTCTTACTTGCCAAGTTCAAACAAACAAAAACAAACCCAAAACCAAAAAGTCTTTGTATTTTGCTCATCATTGAACAGTCAAAAGTTAGAAACCTAACCCATCCTGCGTCAAGTCTGGGAGTTGAGGAAGGGAAACAGCCTTCCAGCGGAAGACTGTGTTCAAAGTCATGTCAGGAGTGGAGTGGTAATGGCGGAAGATTTAGTTTCACATGTGCGACTGCTCACATTGGGAAGAGACAGCCACATAGATTCACTGCCAGTATGCAGCAAAGCCAGAGAAAAAGAGAATGGGAATCACACCAAGCAGTTTTACTGACACAAATGCTGATGCCTTCAGCGTTGCAGGAGTGGAGGCGACTTTCCCTTGTTTTCCATATTGTCATCAGCCATTGCAGCCTCATAACTCGCTTCCCTGATGTCACATGTAAAACAGCCCTTTAAAAAGGAACAAGAATACAGTAATTTAAATTCTCCTTTTTATGAGTATATTTTAAAAAGTCAAATCCTCGCAACATGACATGTTACCATCTCTTGAAACATCTCACCAATGGGCTGAAATCTCTCTAAAATCAGAGATTATATATACAGATCTCTTTATTTTCAGAAGCAGGTACTTGCACCTCCAACTTATCTTGTCTCAGAAGTGAACTAGTTTGTTAGTGGAATGTATAGTTGTAGCTTTGAGATAAAAAGGCATGCAACTTCCTTGAATTTGAAGGCCTTATCTTTCAGTTTTATAAGCAAGCTGCTCATTAAGCATTTGGACTGCAGACTGAACAGCAACACCACCGACCAACAAAAAAAGGCTGTAACACCTGAGTATATTGACAGACCAGGTATTTCTTGTTCTTGAGAAACGATACAATATTGAAATAGAGTATTAAAAAAGAAATCCTGCATTTCCTTCTACTGTCAGAAGCCTAGTTGCACTCATAAAATTACAGTCTGCATTGGAAACATCACTGACTGCTTAGGAACAGTTTTAGCACCTTAGATATCAAATACTTCTATTTGTGTACCAACATATCTTGTAACATTTGAGATGTAAACATTCAACAAAATCTTCTGCAAGATCACTGGACATCATTTCGCTATCTGAATCAAACATGTGGTCCTAACCACAATAGGACACAGAAGATTTTTATCAACAAGGTATTACAAAAACAAAGACTAATTTTCTGGTCTTGTTCCACAGCCAAGGACATAGATTTCTCAATTTTTCTGTTCTAAGAATAAAAACCACAGCTCAGAATGCCACATTTTGAAATCCTAGCACACAGAGCATGCAGTGCTGTAACAGACATCAGATTTCTTTGATGCATGAGTACAGGAATGCAGCCCACTCTGTCTTCAAATTATCTGTACAACTCATCACTGGAGCTCTAGATCTTTGTGGGACTAGTTCTGCCTTGCTATTTTCTTCTCTATAGCACCTGGGAGATCTTTAAACTGATTAGGATGTTCTCTAACACATACTAATATAAATCCGAAGTAGTTCATCAGCATGCCCAAGAGTTATACCAGATAATAAGGCATGAGATACCAAAATTCTTAAAGAATGAATCCACCTGCAAAAAGCCAGCTATTTTTCTGTTTCTTACTAGACACCTGAACTTCCTCTGTGATTATGAGCATTTTTTAGCTTGCTGAACATACTCGTTCTAATGTTCACTACCATCCGAGCTACATGCTATTCAGTCATAGCAACAATCAACTTTATAAGAAAAAGAGCAAAAGACCTAAAACTAACACAAAAAAATATCACTAGATACGAACTCTTACTTGAGAGCATGACATTATTCCCATTCATCCAACACTATGACTGAAGGAACTTTGCTACAGGTGGTTCCTACATAGAATTTGCCTATCTTGCAAAAAACTACAATGGAAAGACCTGTATTTTAGCATTTCTCATCTGGTTAGCATACTCGAGCTCATTTCCTTCTTATATTTACAAGTAAAAACCATCAGTGACCCCAGGACTATAAGACTGCATTGGTTAGAAACAGCACTGCCTCCGGCTAGCCAAGGCATGAATAAGCTGCTGATTCCTTTCACAGCTCCTTACTTGGGTGCTGATCTGCAGTGGGACAGTCTGGGTCCGGATCCACGTATGTACCTCTGCAAGCTCCTCCTTCTGCCCATCCGTAAACCAAGGCTGCTGATCTTGCATGACCGTCAGCTTCTCCAGATCCTCCTTTAAAACTTCCTCTTTAATTCTGCAAGTAATAAACACCTGTGAACACAGCTGTACTAAATGAAGCAACGCAGGCACTGATTATAATCACATTGGGAGAGTCTCTTCGCCAGTATCTATGGCTGAAGTCTAGACAGCACTGGCCATTGAAAAGTAACTAGACTTTGTTATACCTTGTTTGTTTTGTAAGGTTTCTTTCAACACTGGGCTAACTGACAGGATTTTTTTGTAGCTGTTGTTTTTGCTGGGGTTTTATGGGTGTTTGGTGTGGGGTTTTTTTTGGTTTTGTTTTCAATGTGGAATCTCATTGCAAATTATACATAAGCTAATTACAAGCAACTTGCAAGTAACACATAAGTATTTTTACCCCTTTATGCATTCAAAGTACAGGACAATAACCAACCCCTGTAGCACTTCAGCAAAAAGGTTATATGTTACCATATTTTAACTAATGGGGGAAATGCAGAAAAAAAATAGACAAAAGGAAGTAACCAGGGCTTAAAATGCACGAACAGTAAATCAATACACCTTCTTGGAGTTTCATTGGTTCATGCACTGTTTCCATGGTCTCATTTTTAATGCTACAGTTCTAAGCACAATTCCAAACTACATGTCAGAAATTGTTGATGTTTTCCAACCTGTTTGGCATTTGGTAAGTCATTAGAACTTGCTCAAGTGTATGATCCATCATCACCCATGCTGACTCATGTTTGGATTTATGAGCTGTCGCTTTGTCTTCTGCTTTCTGATTCTTCTCTTCTTTGGAAGTTTCAGAAGAATCATTACTGGCAAAATACCTGCTGCTTTTCCCACTACCTGCTGAGAATTACCATGAAAAAAATGAATGCAGATGTCCAAGAAATCCAAGTAATTAAGCACAAAGTAAAAGAACACCAGTGTATTCTTGCAAGCTAGTTCTGTAACACGAACACAGATACCAACAGGTGATTGTCCTAGCAAGTGATTACTACCTATTGAGAATTCAAAGATAAAGTGCATTCTATTAAGTTACTCAAGATCTCCAAAGCTCTATTCACTCTTCTCAAAATTAATGGGCTTAGATTCTCTGTTTCTGTTTCAAGAGGTCCTGCTCTAGGCAGATTTACTCAGTAAGACAGTATCTAATGCAGAGAAAAGTGATAATGAGCAAAATGAAAGAGTGACTTACAGATTAAAGGAACAACTTCTTAGATTCCCATTTCCAACTACAGTGACTAAAACAAACTTGGCTTCAAACACTGAAAGCAGGTGAAAAGTAAAGACTATAGATCCTCTTACTGAATTTCCCATTCCCATTACAGTATCTTGTTATGAATTACCAACATGTTAGCAAGCCATCTAGCACCAAAGCACCAAACATCCAAATCTCAAACTTCCCTACCTATGCCAGAACCAGATGAAGCTGATCGCCTGTCTGATGCTGCTGAACCTGTACCTGACTGCGAGTCCTCGTACAGCGAGCGGTCAATAAATCCACTAGAAGCACAATGGCTAACGCTGTTATCGCAGTCTTCTGGATCATTGTCCTGGAGACAAAAATCAAAACAAATGCATCCACAGAAGTTACATTTAAGTTTGAAAAAGGAAGTTAGTGCATTTACTGAATTTGTCACTTGTAGACTAAGTTCTCATATCAGTTCAATAGTTTTGGAGTTTCTAGCTCTGAAAATGAACGGTGGTCTTGAACTCAGGGTAACACTCTCCACGGGTGAAATCAACAAGCATCTGGGCTCTAGCTTACTGGTTTCTGCTGTAGATCCTTCCCCACTGGGTGATGATATTGTACTGTTGCATTAAGTTAATATTTTCTGCTGACAAGAGAGCAGGAGTCAGTTCCCTTCATGTCCTGTTAGATGGCAGGAAGCAGCCACACACATCAAGCAATACTGCACTACAGAGAAAATGAGAGCACCTTCCCCTCATCCACTATGTGAAGCTCACTGCTTCAGCACCTACAGGTACACCAACTCCCCTTTCAGGACCCTAACCTGCAGTTTCAGCTGATCCAGCCTTTTCAGCCCAATCTGGATTCAGGAGCCAACATTTTTTTCCTTGCCTGCAGAGCTCAGATTTCTGCCTCTGAGTTTACCACGGAAGTTGGAGAGGCCTTTTCTATGCCCATGTATGGAAACCGACCCTGTTCTTCGTTCAATAGCTGCATCCCTGGGAGACAGAGGGAGTAATTAGCAGTGTATCTTCCCTTTGTTTTGGTTCTCCACAGAGACTGTGGGACTGGGTGAAAAAAGATGCAAATTGCGCAGCACTAACCAAGTTGCACATGCACAAAAGCCCCAATCCCAAATTTCCTGCCACCAGTTTAATTGAAAAGGCTGCTGCCAGAATGCTGAGCAAAAGTGGCTTGTGGCAGCCTAGACCAGATGATCTCGCATTTCTGTCATTTACTAAGTGCCAACACTGTACTGTAACAAGTTCCCACAGGCGCAAGTATAAACAGCTTTCTCCACCTCCTGTGCTATTTGTGTCCCACAGACTGCATAGCACAGCCACCGGAAAAAGCAGCTCATAAAATCTGGTGACCCTGAAACACAGACCATCACTGGTTTTGGTGACTGAACACCGTGAAAGTCAGTTTCTCCTGTCTTAAAAATTTGTGTTACTTACACATTTAGCTTCTGTATATGCTTTAACATCAGTACTAATGGAAAGCTCCATAGGTTTTGGCAGCTCTTCTTGAAGCAAATTCAGCTGAAGTGGGGAGCTGCTCCGTGAACTGCTCAGCAGTATGGCCTGGTCACGCTGGGCCTCTTGCTGGTCCTCTGTGGATGTGGCAGAAGAGGCTGGAAAGGGCTGATCCACAGACCGCAGTGCAATTGGTGATGGAGCAGAAGGAGCGGGGACTAGAGGTAGTGTAGTGCATGGATATGAAGAGGGGAGATAAACATACTGAGGGCTAGGAATAAAGACACATTGAGGCATCTGAGCATACACGGGGAAACTCTGAAAAAATACAGCCATAAACGTGCCTATGTTTGCTGGGCATGACTGCGCTTCATAGCATAGTTGTGATGGTGACACTGATTCAGGTTTTAACGAGTGAAAGGCAAGCTCCTCTCCTACAGAAGAGGCTGGAAAACTACACAGTGGATCCGAATAGACAGGAAATCCCACACGAGGAAGGACATTCATACTGGAGGAGCTCAGATAGGACACTGCTGAGGGAGAAAATGACTGTTTCTGAAATGTTCTCTTCTCACATGGAAGACTATTTCTATTTTTACTAGAAGAGTGGCTATCTGAGGACTGTCTCTGAGGTTTCTGGCGCTTGAATTTTCCATGTTTGTCTTTTTTACAGCTAGCTGGGTTCATCTGCTTTGAAGGGGAATCTCCTGAGGAGGAAGAAAAATAGGCATATTCACTGAAATGACAAAAAAAAGAAAGAAAAAGAAAAGAAAAAAAGAGAGAAAAGAGAAAAACATCCAGATAATTGAGTGTGGTTTATTTGGAGAGCTGACTTTCCTCTGGATAATTCTTCCATACAGTACAGTGACAGCTTTGCTGACACATCTACAATATTTTCCTTCATGTCATCAATTTTCTTCTTGATCGTTTTGGCTTATCCCAATCAGTTCTTTCACATTCCTTCAAGGGGAGGCAATAAACTACTTGGGATTTGCAGGGCTTACTGCAATAACTACCTGCTTTGTGAAAAGTCTAAGATAGCAATATCCAAGATGGAGCAGACCTTCTGTGTGGGCGATGCTCTTGTCAAGCCTTGGCAGTTTAAAGGAAGTATTCTGTTTGCAGCCATAGTAAGATACTCGCTAAATCATTCAAAGGAGAACCAAATTCCATTGCTAGGTTGGTCTTTGTAAGTCATCTACTAAGTCTTTATTTCTCAAAGGCGCTGCCTACCTTGGCCACAGGAATGTCTGTTGTTACTTCTGCTCCCCTGCTGAAGGTAAGTTCTAAATGGAGAGAGCAAGATCCTGTGGCGGAACTTGTCAACGTAGTTCTGCTCCTCCTTTTGAGTGTGGGCTGACAACATCTCTTTTGTTAGCCCAACTAGCTTTAAGTCCTCAGGTACCATAGTGAGATACTGGACATCCACAGGAGGCAGCTCAATTTGTTCACTTCCAACAGTAGCATCCTCCATTGCAGTCACTTCTTTGAAGAAGGAAGAAAATAAATCAATCACTCTTTGCTCTGGCCTTCTTGTGTGAACTCCCACAACACCCAGAGGGTTACACAGAAAACAAATCTCGTCTGAGCTACCAAGCAGATACAGGCTGCAGAGGCAGAGGGAGAAAACACCCTTTACACTCAAATATAGTTACACTAACATCAACTGAGCAAATTATTTTGCATGATCTGGAAAACTTCAAATTTACTTTGAAGTTACAGAGGAACTTTTTTCTTCATACTTTCCCAGTACAGCAGCAGTTAAATACTCATTTTTATGCTTCTTTCCGCACTAAAATGAAGTAACACTGGCCCATTAGTCATTTTTATTTTAATCCTCAATGGCCAAAAGCATACTGTTGTCTTTGAGATACATGTGATGAAGTTAAAGGAGAAAAGAAATAGTGCACTCTGCTAAAACTAGATTTTATTAAAATACTGTAAAAATTTCCAGGCTCAAGTTTTCTTCACAGTGTCACTAGAAGTACCTTAATTATATTTCAGAGTTCACATTCATGAGAACGTATCTCAAATGGACAAAACTTTCTGTGTACTTCAGTCTGGAAACATTTGATAAATTTAAAAATCAGTGACTCCAGTCATTTGCGAGTGTGAACAGTACCTGATTCAGGGTGTGGGACATGGACTATAGTGCTGCTGTAACTGCACTGGCTGGTGACAGACACCACACTTGGAGCCTTGTGGGATAGGGTCAGGTCTGCCAGATGAGCTCCCACCATGCCTGCAGGTGTCTGGTCTTTCAGTGTCTCTTCCTGATCAGCAGATATTGGAGTTTGGGAATTAACTGCTGAAAGGATAGCAGTATCTATTGGTAAATGACAAAGTTACTACATAGAATTTCATTCCAAGCACTATGCTTCCAATTCATCAAGTCTGACTGGTATGGAAACAATCAGTAACTGTACAGACTATTATATAAGACAGTCTTGTATACAAATAAATGTAACATTCATAAGCCAGTGCAATGTCAGCATATACTAAACATGCCATAAAATGAGAGAGCAACAGAAGGTTCATTTAGCAACAACAAACAATAGTTCATTTGATGCACCCTACATTCAAAGACTTAATATTGTAGCTTACGCTTAATTGTGAGATCTAGACAAGGTAACCAAATATTTACCACATAACCAAAATACTTGTGCTGTTAGTGTGACAACAATTTTAAAAGTGGACGCAAACCTTGGAACGTACAACAGCTGCATACAAAAAAATAGATCAGTTGTTACAGTTCTATTGTGATTGTCAGTGTACTTTGTGTTACCTTCCAATGCCTCAACTTCCTGCTGACTCTGCTGGACTTGCTTGTCGTCTTCTGACGATGACGATGATGTATTTGCAGAAAATTTACATTTTCTTTTCAACGCTGGAATACTGCAGCTCTCTAGATATCTGAAATAAAAGCATATCACAGGAAGCTCTCCCTATTTTGCAGTTTTTTCCTCCATTTGAAGAGACAAACATTTGAACAATCCAACCTAGAGATTTAGGGGTTGTTAACTAGTATTTTACACTGCAGAAAGCTCTGGACACATATCTGCTTTCCAAGAAGTATCTAAAATAAAATCTATCAATTACTAAAAAAAAAAAAGAAGAAA
>Ga0181612_177990_pt1 | contig 13944 bp, 11 predicted proteins | sample HoacroProtozoa21_FD_119630 | JGI IMG/M metagenome (GOLD analysis project Ga0181612, IMG submission 119630) | Hoatzin crop microbial communities from Cojedes, Venezuel. Combined Assembly of Gp0051906, Gp0051904, Gp0051908
CACCCACCCACATGGTAGAAATTTTGCTCAGCCTAGACTTGAAGGCTATATTCAGATTCCTGCCGGGAAGTGTTGTTCAGAGAGGAGGCCGAGAGAGGCAGCCGTCCCGCTGCCTGCCCACCGCAGCTGGGGCAAGCCGGGCTGCTTCCTGAAGTGCCCCTGGGGCTTGTCATCGTTTCAGAGGACCCAGGCATGCCTTTGTCCTTCGCAGTCTCATTTGAGATTTCATTTAAGAAAAAAAAAAAAAGACAAAAACACCCAAAAAACAGAAATAGAAGCTGGGTATTTTGAACATCTGATTCACTTCGGGGAAACCAGCGCTCCTCTGCGTTGTGGCTGGGTTGCTGGAGAGGGACAGCAAGCCTGTAATCACAGGGACCACAGAGCCCAGGGCCCCTCCCGTGGCCGGCGCGTCGGGCTGGGGACGGCTGGTGCGGCCGTCGGGCACAGCAAGGCTTCCCCGGCGCTGCAGAGCATGGTGTATGGCATATGGCACCTGCTTGAGGACTCCCTCTTTGTTCTGTACCTCTGCATTTGTGTATCGTGTTAAAACCTGCGGGCAAAATTTTGCAGGGTTGAATATGAGGTAACAGGTGCATTACTCTTTGCCAAGCTAACCTTACAGCCCATGTGGTAATGTAAGAAACACGTAAATATATATATCTACCTATATACATATATCTCAAAGTTTCACAAAATTACCAGGACAAATCCATAGGTGAGACTACATTACAGCGCAGATTTCAGGCAAGTAACGTGGCAGACTTTCTTTCAGCAGTACGAAGAACTCATGGGGTTTAGATAACGCAGTCAGGAACACACTGACGATTGCAAAAGCACAGTTAAACAGCCTGCAGATGTGTAGTACTGTTTGTAGGATTTCGATCCTTTGCTTGAACTGCTCTTTCCATGCCTGGGGTGTATAGGTAATTGTTACCGTAAGCAGTCTGTGCATTATGCTGTATCTGATGCTTTTGCTAGGCATTATTGCCTGTTCAAGATTTTGGTTATTTTTTTTCCCTTTGAGTGTGTGTTCATGTTAGTTGTGTTCAGTGTCTCTCCCTCCAGTAAAGAATGACAGAATTACAGATCAATGACTGCTTCAGTCATTCTTAAACATTTTCTCTTTTTTATGAACTTCCTTCTAGCGCTGTCAGTTTTCTAAGGTAACTTTATTTGCATTTGCTATAAGCTCTTTCTCTTGTATGCATTAGGCCTGGACTAGTCTGATAAGGTCATCTTGAAGATGTGCAGTTCTCTTCAATTGTTATTCCTTTGTCCATGGTCTACTATGATTCTGATTTCCACTGGCATTTTTGTTTAACCTTTGAGAAATCTTATATCTGAGCTTGGGCTCTCTTCTTAAATTAACATTGGTGCAAATAATTATTGAACTATCTAGAAATATACAGCCTACCTTCTTGGTCATTGAGTTACCCTTGTAATATATTTGAGGTTCTGCTGTTTAATATATGGGCCTCTTCATCCTTATGTATGTAATAATGACAGTTTATTTGAACCTCACAGTCAGATACAGATTTCCAACTCTTACACAGCAAATGAGTTCTCTCATGATGTGCCCATGCTTTGCAGAAGATCCTGTTTGGGTCTGTTGAATGTATGGATCCTTACTTCACTGAGTCATGATGTGCTGATTTCGGCTGTAAGCTGTTTGCCGTGAATGATAGGTCCTGCTGCTGCTCAGCAGTAGTCAACTGCAGGTTCAGTACCTTTTAACTTCTCATGGTGTGATTCACGATACATTGTCACATGTGATAAGTGCCTGATCAAGCCTCCTAATACCACAGTTACAGCCATACTCATGAAGTAGTCAGGAGCAAGACATTACTTCAGACATGGACTGCAGTGTACAAAATGGGGATTAAAACCTTGCAGTCAGTTGTGAACAGTGTCAGTGCTGGACTTCAGCTGCAGTCCATCTTCCTATGAGGCAGGACTTGCTGGAGGCACCTGCATTTGACCGGTGTGCACTGAAACTAAGGAAGATGAAAAATAATTTTGTTTTTACACTTTCGGTGCCTATGGTTTTAAAGCTTTAGCTAAACAAACAGACTCAAATCAAAAAACCCTGTATGTAAATTAATGCAGGTTTAAAACTATACATCATCACATTCACTTATGCTGAAACAATGACATCCATTCCAGTCTCTCAAACCATTGTCAGGGGCAATAGACATGGGCATATTTACCACAGAAATGTTAACTGGCCAATAAAACGACATTCTGCTGTCCACAGAAAGCTTTCTTTGACAGAGTGTCCTTGGCACATAGTGTTTGGTATTTCCAGTGGGTGTTCAGCATCTGAGTTTTTAATTTTAAAACTTCCTTCTTAAAAACAAAAAGAAATTTGCTGAAAATGTATGGGGTCCAAAAATAGGATAGGTATGCATTGACACCAAGGGAAAACAGGTTTAGAGAACTTGACTCATATACTTGGTCACTCCGTATTTACTCTGGCATTAAATGTTGAGGTAGGAAACAATCCTGATGGCATGAATAATGTGGTAGCAGACCAGACAGACAAGGGGGCAGTAGGGGTTATCACTACAGACATGTAAATACAGTTGAGCTGAGACTTCAGGCAAATACAGTGAGTAGCTCCATGGATGATGCCGACCGAGTCAGGCTGCATGATTCAAGTGATTCCTCCCTCCACAAATACCTCTGTCTGTGAGTCAGTGTGTGCAAATAAGGACTGCAGTCAGACAACTGAAGAAGTAATTTGGATTCTCTCAACTGAGCAGACATGTCCATGACATCATCCTTGTTCGCAAACATCTGCTCTATTATTAAAGACACAGCTTCATTCTAAAGAACAATTGTTTGTCATACTTGTTTTTTTTTCCCTAAGCGTAGCACCACTTATGAAAGGACACTTATGAGTTCATAGATGCTGTGACTGTTCTTTATGAAAGCTTTTGATGCTTGTGTGTGATACATGTTATAAGCGTTGGAAAAATGTAATCATAGAACTGTTGAAGGGTGAATGCCAAACAGGCTGAGTAATTCTCCAGAGGTACCCTGTCAGCAAACCCCGGTGATCTGTGTCAGAGAGAGGGATGTATCTTGAGTGGAGTTTCACAGTCATCTGTCATGTCTAGTCAGTAGTTTGCTTAGCAGTCTGATATGTTTATTCAGTTTTCAGATGAAGCTGGAAGACTGTGTGCATCTTGAAGGATTAGAATCAGAATACAAAGCTGTCTTGAAATATTTTTTTTAAATTGGTATTCAGTAAGAATAAATATAGGGGATTGCAATTAGGCAGGAATAATGAACCTTGTAGGGGCCCGGTAACATCTGGCTGTGTAACAGATTTTCACAGAAAAAAAAGGATATAATAAAGGTCCTCAAGCTGAATATCATTAAAGAATGCTGTTCTGCTGCAAATAAGGCCTGTAGGACACAGGGACTTAGAGGCAGAAATAAGATGTCTCTAAGATGTGGGATACCATCCTTAGCTTATTCTTGCTCCAGTGATAATTTGTCCAGTCTAACACAACAATTCAAGTAGATATGGACCAGTTGAAAATCCTCACCCCTGGAGTCGAGGAAGACCAGTGAGAATAAAAAAAAAACTAGACAACATGCAAGGGCTGTGTTAGCTTTAGTTAAGAACTGGTGGCCTGAAGAAAGTGGAAAGCAGGTATAAATTCTTTGAGTGTCTAAACTGTTAATGAAAAGGATCAATCCATTCTTCCTGTTCTGTCCCTCATGCATATAGAGACTTCTTTTCAAGAAGGGAGATTGTTAGGAAAACCTAGTATCAGTAAGAACAGTATTGCAGTGAATTTCTGGACTAGATTGCCAGCAGAAGCTATGCAATAGTAGATCTGGAGGCCTATGAAAAAAATTGCTAAATGCCAGTCAGCAGCACTTTCAGTGGAAGCTACAAGTTCATGTTCTCTGGTAGGGACATGAACTAAATGCTCACTGTAGACACCTTCCATAGTTCTTCTGCTGCCTGTTCTGTCATCCCCTGAAAAGGGTATGCTCCTTAAAGTAGCTTTTCCGGGCCAACTCTGGCTGAAGTATTCTAATGTGCCACTCATTATAGTCATACAGAGCTTGAACACGGCATGAAAGAAAATGCTTGTGAAATGCTGAACAGAGTTCTGAAAACGCGCCTTGGAGTGGAGAGAATGAGGCAGAGCATGTGACTTCTTCACAGTGAGAAAGGAGACTGGAAGAACACAGCTGGAAAGAATATTAAAATGTTGCAAGATCACATCCTGCAGTTATCCATACAAATAAATGTTTGGCATTACTCAGCAAGCAAAATTTAGCTGACAAAGTAAAAAACTCTTTTAGGCAAGTTGAACCTATAGAAGCTAACCTTAAATGAGTCATTAGTGTGACTATGAAGATAAAGATGTGATGAAATATTTTACCAATGAGCATTGTGACTTCCAAGAAATAGAGAGATTTTAAACCACAATCAGATAGCTTCGTAAAAGAAGTGTGTGTTTCTGTTCGTGATTGTCTGGGCTTCATACACAGGATGAAGATCTATAGACTGCAGGTAACGAAAATGGTTTAAAGATGTATGTAGCCTAAATACAGGAGAACAGATAGGTCTGATACATATAGAAAGTGAAGTTTCTGATGCATGTAAAACGTGAAGTTTCATGAATCTGAGAGCAGACTGAACTTCTGATCCTCACTCTGAACTTTTTTTTTTTTATTTCTGCTCTTCAGTAGAAGAAAAATTTCTTTATTCAGTTTCTGTCCATCGAGAGAAGGACCAGGGACGGCAGGGTCTGTTCTGAAGCACATGTGAAGTTCCTGTAGCTTATCTGGAAATTCGTGACTGCTTGTGTTAGAAGACCAAATTACTACTTCTGCCAAGGAAAAGGCAGTTATAAGGCATTCATTCAGACTGGTGGAGACACCCTGTCCAGTCAGTGCACTTTATTCCAATGTTGCTGTGCCACAGGTTGCCATTTGTCCCACCAGTGGTGAGGGGCAGGTCATGGGAGGGAGCTGGAGTTGCAAGAAGGGCTGAAGAGGTGAAGCAGGGTAGATAGGAGAGAACAGTGTGGTGATCACAGGCACATGAAATAACACCCAAATTGATTAGGAGATGAGGGAAAAAAAAAATCTGGGTGGAACATCTTGGGAATGAGGACACTTGTTTACAAAAGCATTCTACTGGACTGTCTGTATGGGCAATAAATTTTTGTGCTTTGCTGTTCACACCACATCCCATATTCCTGTGCTCAAACTGCATACTTGACTTTAGCACTGTAGCTATTCTGCTATAAATTATTATCCTGCATAAACTCTTACAAGGCCATGAGGAATTACTCCCTTTTCACATGAAATAATTTTCCTCAGATTTATAAGCTAAATACAAGCTACAGAATTTTAAATGAAATGATGATAAAATTGTACAAAATTATAATTCTAGGCTGAGATACGACAGCAGATACTTAGCACTAAGCTAAACTATAGAAATTTGTTGCATCATTCACTTTAGATCATAAATTATGCTCCTAATTTAAATACTTTTAAGCAGAGCATTACGTATTTGTAAGCCTTGCAGTTGCAAAACAAGTTAATTTTTTAACAGAAGAGACTAGACCTCACAACATCATTTTAGAAATGTTTTCTTTAGTTTTTCTCTTTTCTTTTTTTACAGTGAATAAAATGTTGATTTGTGTATTTGCAGCATGAAAAAAATTAAGCTGAAGAATACGGTTGATATTTTTAAATTTTAGAGACATTAAAAATATGGAACACAAGGGCACTCTCAGCGTAGGAGCTAGAAGAAAAAGCTATGCATTTCAGCTGATGGCACCGAAGCAGATTAGTGTTTGGACTAAAGCATGCTTAGCTATGCTTTTGGGTAGTGACTGGAGAGATTCTGGGGATGCTAACAGTATTGTGAATCCAAACCTGATGCCTACAGTACTTCAAACATGCATAAAATGTACATTCAGCAAAGTCTCCCCAGAAAAGAAATTCCTCAGCTGCTTGGAGCTTTTGTATGATTTATGTTTTTATTATTTCCTGAATCAGTTTTGTACTCTGAGTAGAAGGAGAGAGCTAGAGATAAAAGAAAAGATTGTCTCTATGCTGTGAATGGACACTAGAAAAGAATGCAATAAACCTATTAGTGTTAAAAAGCGTGTCAGCTTGCAAAGGTTCAAACATTTAACTGCAAGTACAAATGACAAAGTGAGATGCTTCTGGAAGTGGGTTGTAGCTCATACGCTAGCCTTTTCTTCTTTTTTTTGGTCCATCCAGATACTACAGTAAACATTCTTATTTTGTTATTTCTGCAGTTGTATTAAAATTCAGAGTAGTCTTACTACATGCTGTTAGAGGCAGAACAAATCATGGGAAAGAGTGCATTTTGGAATGTCATGTTCTTTTCTGTCTCTGCATTAGCAAGTAAATACAATAGTTCTGCAACAAAACGAAGTAAAGTGTGCTATTCTGTAAAGTCGTAATGAGCTCAGAGAGGACAATTCAGAATAACTTTTAAAAAAACCCCACAAACCAGTTGTATTGCAGTTGAAATAAATACTCAGTTTTTTGCATGAGCCCAGTATCACTGATTTAGAACAGCAGGGTGCTGGAACAAAACTCCTGAAATATTTAAAAGCTGAGGCTTGGTGGATACCAAGTGGAAAGCTGTTCTCACACATGGTATTTTGAGAATGACTAAATGCGGAGTCTGTTCTTGTAATCATTCCAGGGCTGATTCTGCTAAATCACAATGTCCAAATGTAGGATGTTTGTACCAAAGTTAGTCCTGTGTCACTGTGTTTTTCCATCCATGAAGACAGTACTCCATTCATGTGGACTGTTTGCACCCTAAATTGGGTTTATATTGAGCCTTTTTTTCCACGAGTGTTTCATAAATATGCCAAAAAGTAAAACCACAATGTTTCTCTTTCACTCTGTCTCAGTTATAATCTGAATTCTTCTAAAATGAAGAAGCATCCATGATGTAGGAACTCCTTATCCTATCATACTAATAACACAGGACATACACTGCAAGTCTGTGAAGCTTTTTTTACTGAGCATGACTTCAGAAGCTAGATGTGTTCAGCCTCTCAAGAAGTCTATATATCCTGATCAAAGAGTAACAAAACTCTTCTCTTTTCCTCAAAGAACTCAGTACTTACATATGATACTGACATATAACAATAACACTTATCTTTATATCAAGTTTATCCAAAACATCCTAAAAAACAATTTTGGAGAATTTGCAGTAAAACCTTTACCATGAATTGATAAGGTCTCAATGATAAATTGCTTTTGCTAGCAGTTGTATACTTTGGACAGCACAGGGTTAACAAACCTGTTGATTTCATGTGCCATATGTTAGAAGAAAGAAAAACTGCAACTTAGAAAGTTGGTTTTAAAATTAGAAGAATCACAATAAGGAACGAATGACTGTTTCATGGCAGGCATACCTTAAAGAGCACTAATTTCTTCTGTTCAGGAGCGTCGGAGCTCTTTTTAAACAGTAATTGCAAGGGTGATATGGAATGTGCATAACAAAATGCTCATGAGCAGAGCATGTGAAAAAAAAGGTCCTGTAACGCCTTGGGTATTTATTTAGAGAAGCTGTTCAAAATTATGTTTTCATTCCAAGGAATAAATCAGAGGGGCATTGTTAGATTGTAATGCAAAGAAGAAAGAATTTTAAGGAGTAAGATCTTATTTGTTCAGCTCCAAAATGACTTGTATCTAGAACTTAGAAGTGTTGGAATTGGAGCCCTGGAAAGGGCCATGTGTGCTGACTGATTGAGAGGGTTCTTGTTGGTGTATTTTAAGGTTGTGGTTATTCACTACTCATACATATGCCCCTGCTAATGGCATCCAGAGTATCTAAGTATGATGCTTTCATAATATAGTAACATGAATGGCGCTTTAGCATTGATTCTTTGGAAGACCGCATACCAGTTTATTAGAAACTTGAGGATAATTTATCCTTAATTGTAGTAGGTTTTGTGTGTTTGTTTGATTGGTTTTTTAAGCTTCATAAATATGGCCAGGAATCTGAGCAAGACATTGAGAGTGGGACGTTTTTCTTGTCTTAATTATCCTATCTCCTTGAATTCCTGTTTTTCTGCTATTTTAATGATTTAGAGAACTGCACTCAAACAGTACTGTTGAACACCAAGTCACACCTAAAAACTGTAGGCAGCATGTCGAATTTGGTGTTTCTGTGATGGTACTTTATAAAAGGCATTGGATGTGACACCTCCCTGGGTGTGGAACTTAGAAATCCGTTATCAGGGGGCTGCAGAGTCTCCAGGTATGTCTTCTCTAAGACTTCCACCTCAGCATTGACCATTGGGAATAAACCATGACTCAGACAGGGTTTTTTTTGCCTCAGTTTTGTCATCTGAACTCAAGTCCTGCAGTGGACATAAATTGCCACTTTGGAGACACGAAGTTGGATAACAGATTTTCTGCAAATCCAAGTTAGAAAACAATTTAAACTAATCTAGTTCAGGAAGAAGTTGCTTTCAGATACTCAACCTGACAGAAGCATCTGCTGAAATCACTAAAAAATCTTTCCACAGGGTTTTTTCTGCCCTGCATAAACCAAAAGTTTCCTCCAGTCTTCCCTTCTTTACTTCCATTTACATTCTTCGCCTCCTCCTGTCACTGTTCTTTCTGTTTAGCTCATGCTTTCACTGAAACTTTTTCATTAAATGAAAATCATGACATTGACATCTTTGCAACAGTGCTATTTTTCATTCCATATGCCATACCCTTTCCTTTATTGCTTATTTTCTTTATTGCAAGTACTTGCAGGGACAATTAACTACCCTGTTCATACAGGATGTAGTATAATGCCAACCCATCTTTTACTTGATCAATAGGGAGTATATGCAGAAACACAGTGAACTTGCTTCAGCTGAACAGTGCGGAACTTGTTTTTTGGCTCAGCTAGGAGGCTGGCTAGAGTCCACAGAGTAATCACATAGCATTCATTGAAATTCACTGTCACCACTGTGGTATTTAATTAGCTGATTTTCTGGAAGCTGGTTACAGGGAAGTGAGAATAAAATTCTGAAAGAAAGCAAGCAAGAAACAGGAGAACAACAGAGCCAGACAGTCTGTACATATTCAGACAGAAGATAGGGTCAGTAGCACTTTTTCCATGATTTTCAATAGACTTGATTACAGAACATGAATTAAGAAATATTTCTTCTTGAACTGACACACACACACCTGCACAGATCTTTTACAGAACCCTTCTATTTTCTGATGCTAAGTACAAATCATGTTATGACCACAGGTCTAAATAACACAGATACTCTGTTCTGTTAAAACAATTGACCCTCATTTTTCAGTGATGGCTGAAGTGAACATCAAACTGCTGTTTAATAAGATGTCCCTTTTCATTTCCCTAGGCTTATGTGCATAATATATGCTAGAAGTCAAAAGCATATTGCGTTGGAGGTTTCTGGTTATAAACTTCAAGTATTTATCTTGCAAGACCACAAGAGGCCAAGATTATGTTCTCTTTTATAAGTGATATCTTGAAGAAAACTTTGCATAGTGGTATTCTTGAGGAATAGGGTAACCTGAACTCAGTTTAGCTCCATGCATTTAAAAATCACAGAGAGCTGCATACTCACAGATCTATGAAGTTCCCAGAAGATGAGAAAATGAAGGGTCTCTTTATTATTCACTGTTGTTCCCTGTAGAAGTCTGTGACATCTTATGTGTTTCCTAAATAGTTGTGTTTCGTTTAGTGTGCTTCTCAGCACATTTGTATATTTTATGAATTTCTGAGATGTTTAGTTGTGTGAATTCACGTTCAGTAAATTTTGCTGTGATTTGTATCTGATTCAAGTTATTTTGCTGGTTTTGACCTTAACTGAATTTTCCAATTTTTTTAGTCTATGTTTTGTGAATAACACTGTTTATTATTTTGAGCCTTTAGTTATTCACATGTATCATTTACGTTTGACTAATGGTAATTATCTAGGAATTTACATCTTCAACTCTGTGATGAAGTATGTGTAATTATTGATCAGATGCTGTGCCAAAGGGTCAAAGTCGTCATCATCAGAGTCGTTCTGATAATTAAAAAAATAGCAACTGTTAGTACGAATTCACCAAGATTTCTATGTTCTTACGTGTTAATGAGTTTGAATGAAACAAACAAATAGGCAATAATTTCTGAGAATGGAAGGGAAATTTCTCTAAGCAGTAAAACAGTGAAATAACTGAATGTAGTACTCACAGCAGAAAGCAGGGATATCAGCACCTTTTGTTAGACTCCCCAAAAGCTGAGCTGTTTACAAAAGCATCCTTTGCTGCCAGTGTGTAGGCAGCAGCATCATAATGTGGAGCCAACAGATACAGGTTAGTCATGGGCATCCCCACGTTGTACACCATTTTTCCCTGGCAAAGGTGTGGTGGTGGTGGTGAGCTGTTTTGTCTCCTAATTCTCACAGCTGTCAAAAAGGAGACTTAAAACCTACAGAAAGCTGTGGGCTTGTTTGTTTCCTGAGGCTGCTAAGCTTCCACAGATGCTGTAAAACTTTCTTGAGATGTAAGCTCAATGTGTGAAGTTTTCAACAATGCCAAGGTTGTACTCATTCATGTGGAAAATACAAAGCATCCAGATCACGAAGCTTTTTGTTCCTAAAAACTATTGTTAATGTGGCTGCAAGCACCCTGTCTAGCCTGGGAGGAGATTTCCTGCCTTGCGGTAGGCTTTTTCTGCAACAGGTATGAAAATGGTGGTGTTATCAGCCTTATTCCATTCTGGTTTCTGATGATGGTCTTCCTTTTTATCAGCTGATGAATTGTTGTCCCTCCTCATTCTTGGGCATCTGCTCTTTGTCCTGTGAAGGCTCAGAGAGTTCACTTCAATTCTTTCTGTCATGAGAAAGGAGAAGTTGCAGTAATTAAAAAAGCAAGAACTAAATATAAAATCAAAAGTTTTAAAACTTTTTATAAGAAGTAAGTTAAAATAATTTAAAATAGGTTTCAGTAGCAGAAATACACTTTTGGGTTGTTGCTTTCATCATATTCAAGCTGAAGAACAACATTTGTTGTGTTTTAGCAAAATAAGAAACACATGTTCATACTTCTCTTCCAATCAGCCAAGAGAATTTTTAAAATCAAGACTAAAATTATGGGGTTTGATCCAGTCTGAACTAGTGGCTGATGTGGCCCTGGAACTAAGCACATCGTGTTATTTGACAGTGTCTTTGTTTTGGCTTTAATTGCAGGAGAATTTTATTTAGTGTTTGCTTTACCTTTCCCAGAAATACACCACCACTCTTTATAATTGGGAATTGTAGTAGAAATCCATCTCTGCTTGGAAAAAACCAGCAACCAAGTTTAACAAACCAAGTGAAATCCTACCATAGGCTATGCCAACATTGAAAAACAATAAGAGAGAAAATGTGGCCTCCAAAGTAGATTAGAAAGATCAATAAATTCTGTGTTGATATGAACTGTATTGGTACATATTTCTGTCCATGTTTCAGTGGACTTCCAAGAGGACACTGGAAAGGAGACCTTTTTCTGTGTTCTTGTTGCAGTTGGAACTGCTGCATTAAGTCTGAAAGGGTAACAGGGCATTGTAACATCGATCCTACTCTCTGAATTGCTATACCTGTCACTCTAAGTTCTGATTATAAATTATTCTTCCTATTTTTTATTTCTAATTAACCTTCTTCACACAGGATATTTTGCAGCAATTAACAGGAGTGCTGTTTCTTTTTCCTCCCAGCAGTGCCGCATAAATTTAATTAGAGATTTCTCAGTTCACTTTTAAAGAAAAGTTTGCTTTTCTGGAGAAACTATCCAGCCAAATAAGGCTGAAAACTGAGACAGATTTTAAAAAACTCAGCCATCTGTTAATGACCTTAGTATCCACAGCCATAGACCATGGAAGAAGCTTTTTTCAGAAGCAAATTCTTAAAGTGTATCCATGAGGGATCAGTAAGGTAGTGTGGAACAAGGAAGACTGAGAAAATTATTTAGAGAAGCAAGACTACATGTTGTCCATTATCAGCACTACCTTGTTGAGATATAGCTCAGTTTTGTCTGCAAAGTGCTATATTTTTTTCAGTATAGATTCATCCTTAAGGTAGTGATTTTATTAGCTGAAATATACCTGATGAACCATGCATAACCCTTTCCTGTTAGTGGGAGCCCCGCTTCAAGAAAATGCTCCGTTGCCTTCTAATTAGAGAGAAAACAGTGATTTGCAATCCAGCTGTACAGTCTAAATAGACATGATTAGAAAATTCTTCTGAGTCTTTATTCTCCCACTTCTTGCACAATGTAAATGGAGGAAAGCAAAATATTTGTAAGTTATTATAACCCAGTTTTTGAAATTTAATGTTGCTTGTTTTAGTCTTGATTTTCCAGCTGTCTTTTGACATTGAAAAGACTGGGAAAATACACACTTTATTCTGCAAGTAAAGAGACTGCAATTGATTTACCCTAGAGAAGGTGACATTGTTTCAGTAAACTACATTCTTTTGATATTGTGTTCTCGGGTTTGTTTACATCAGACATATTAAAATTGTGTAAACTGATATTCCAAGAACATTCACCTGCAGTTTGCACTGTAGCTTTCCATATGTGAAAAAATTCTGACTTGTTCTTTTAAGCCTTATAACAATCTTGCTCAAAATTCCATCTGAACTTTTTGACCTCTTCACTGCTGAAAAAAAATTTCTTTTCACAACGATGTGAATAATGCTGAATGATATTGTGAGAGTAGCATAAGCCAAATCTGTCTGCTAGTAATAAAAGAAATACCATTTTTCATTAAGTGTATCAGCTGCATCGACCGTAGCTATTAAATAAGAGTTTTCACTAGGATAGCATTCCTCTGAAATTCACTGTGTGTCAAAGGCAGCCCTTGTTAATGGTAAGAAGTGAATCAAAGACAACCTATCAGTTTCTGTTGAGTAGAACAGCAACATTGTTTATTATTTACATAATAAGAACAACTGAATTCCTAAATAATAAAGATTAACAAAAAAATCCGTGGTATTATTTTGGACTACATAAACACTAGAAATCAGTTTTTCCAAATCTGTTCTTGACTTGTAGTCAAACTCATACACTTTTATGCTTTCAAACAAACTGTAGAGAAGATTACGACATACATTCTCAAAAGAACTACAATTCTAATTAGAGACAATCACAATTACAACACGAGGCTTTCATTTTCATTAAATTATGTAATCTTTACAGCAAGCGTAGTCTCTTACTACCAATAAATGTTTGAAGACTGAATGTGGAAAACATTAACAGTTTTCTTTCTAGTTTTGGAATAGAAATAAGTACTACTTCTGAAATTACAAAGTTCCTGAGAGGTCAGTAATACTTGCATATTTTCTCCCTTTTCTACTGTCTTGTTATTAGAACACTTGTAGATGTGTGTCGTTTTCATTTCCAGGGAGTAAGCTGTTTGAAGAAAGTTTTATTCCTGGCTTCTGTGTACCTAAATATACCAACCTGCCAAAGCCTTAAAAGATACCAGTCAGGGAGTTTATGACCTCTTACCTGGTTGTGTTGACATACATGGATGAGCAATGAGCTTCTAGCGAAACTCAAGTGGAAGAGGAAGGTCTATGGAATGTGGAAAGAGGGACAGACCACTTGGGAGGAATACAGAAATATTGTCAGGGTATGCAGGCAGGCAGTGAGGAAGGCTGAGGCCCACCTGGAACTAAATCTGGCAAGGGATGTCAAAGACAACAAGAAGGGCTTCCTCAAGTACATCAGCAGCAAAATGAAGACTAGGGATAATGTAGGGTGGCTGCCGAATGAGCTGGGTGCCCTGGTGACAGAGGATGCAGAGAAGGCAGAGTTACTGCCTTCTTTGCTTCAGTCTTTAGTATTAAGGCTGGCCCTCAGAAATCACAGGCCCTGGAGGTAAGAGAGAAAGCCTGCAGGAAGGATGACCTTCCC
>Ga0181612_153834_pt1 | contig 13943 bp, 13 predicted proteins | sample HoacroProtozoa21_FD_119630 | JGI IMG/M metagenome (GOLD analysis project Ga0181612, IMG submission 119630) | Hoatzin crop microbial communities from Cojedes, Venezuel. Combined Assembly of Gp0051906, Gp0051904, Gp0051908
GCGGGGGGGGGGCGCGGGGGCCTTCCCCCCCTCGCCGGGGGCAGGGGCAGAGGCAGGCCGGCACCCCCGGGCTGCCCAGCCCGCTGAGGGGCCATGGCCAGCCCTGGGGACAGCGGGACCACCGGCGTGATGCTCTGCCACAGCTGAGAGCCCCCTCACGTCCCCTCCGAACGGGGACGGCGCTGGGGACGGTGAGCAGGGCAGCATCCCTGCGTCACCCCCGAGGGTGGGGGCGAAGGGCAGCCCTGCATCACCCAACGCCGCCATCGCTCCCTCTCCCACCCCCTCAGACGAGTAGGGCAGATGCCCCCATCCTCTGCGACTCGGGTGGGAGGGCCGGGACCCACAGGGCCGTGGCTCGGGAAGCTGCCTTGCCCGGAAACGGAGGGGCACAGCCCCCAGCCCCGGAGAGGAGAGACTCGGCTCATGGCAGCTCAGAGGAATCCAATTTTGCTGCGACCAGGAGCTGCCTCCCCTGCTGCTAATGAAGTGCCTTTAATTAGCAGCCTAATAGCAAGCTCTTAATTTGCCGAACAGCCAGCTGAAAGGATGGGGACCCCACTAAGCCACGGCTGGCAAGAGCTCCAAGGGACAGGCCCCGGCTTCCACCTCGGGAGGGGTCCCACGGGGCTGGGGGCAGAGGAGCAGGGCTGGGAGAGCCCCGCGGGCACAGGCACCTCTGGGCCTGCCGTGCCCAACCCCAGCCGGGCTGTCTCGGGTGAGGGAGAGCCGGGGCGCCTTGTCCTCCCACACAGGATGCTCCAGCTTCCATCTCGTCCCTCCGACTCTCCCCAAAAGCACCGTGTCCTCTCCCCCAGCCACGAGCTCTTCCCAGCCTGCGGTTATTCAGCTTTTCCCAGGGCAGACACCTGCTCAAGAGCTCCTATGTCTTGCCCAGACTCAGTTTCTCCATGTCTCGATCGGGGCATCGCCTTTACCTCCATGCAGGTGTGCGGGCGGCTGCAGAGACCCGGCTGACAGGGCCACAGTGGGGGCAGACCTGCAAGGAGCCAGTCCTTCAGGGTACAGTCCCACTTCGTTCCCACAGCAGCGGGATGAAGATCTGTTTATCAGACATGCCCACGGGTGAGATGAGCTGGCAAGGGGAGGACACGCAGCCTGCAGGTACCAGCCATGACCAACGCACTACCAGTGCTGCCGGGCAGCCCTAAACACCCCCAGGATTCATCCCAAGCACTGTGCTGGGACTGGGAAAAGCAGCAAACCCGGGACAGGACAATAGTCCAGGCCACGCTGTGTCCTGCAGCCACGCTCCCACTCTGGTCATCCACGTACATGGCTCGTCTCTGGGACCAGCACCTGGAGGGTTAAATGTGCCCAGTCCAGTGGTCTCTGCCACAGGGAGAGGAGGAAACAGCAGCCACCATGTCCCCCCGATCCCGAGCCACCCCAGCAAGTACCCGCCTGAAAACCCTCCTGGAGCTTCCCGGCCCCTCTGCACCAAAACCCTCACCCACCCCCAAGCCCAGTGCTCGGCCCCGCAGCCAGAGCCCCCTCCCACCACACAGCCCGGCGCTGGGGGACTGAGCTGGGACAGCCGCAGGACAGTGCTCCAAGCCAGGGGGTGGCTGTTGCCTTGATTTAGGGGGTAAATCTGGGTGACTGCCACTGGTTCCCAGTGGTGATGGGGGTGTGGGGAGCAGAGGTTTAGCAGCAGATGTACAGGTGAGAAATACGTCCCGAGGGAGGAAGGAGGAGGAGGAGAAAAGGCTGGGGTGCCAATTAAGGGCCACCAGGGAGCTGGGTTAATTGAGACACTCCTGTGACCTGACCCGCTGACAGTGGCACGCAATAAGATGGGGACGAGTGCTGGCGAGAAACACCCGCTGTTCCATGCTGTGAGGGGTCTCGTCTCCACAATTTACGGGTGTCCTTGTTACCTCCCTGACTCTGTGCAAGGATTCCCCGGCTAAAACACCCCCCTCGGCCGGGAAAGCAGCTGTGACCCCATGAACCACCCTCATCCCCTCCCACTGTCACTCCCGGGAGCTCCCAGCCCACTTCTGGCTTGCTGCTGCCCCAGTCCCAGACACGGCACTGGGGCTGTCCCCGTGCCATGGGGTGCTCACGTGCCTCCTCTCCTCGAGGCACAGCACAAGCAGTGCTCAGGGCATGCAAAGAAACCTGGGAGGACTTGGAGAGGCAGAGCAGCGCGAAGAGCTGGTCTCAGCATGCATCATGCACAGAGTGATGGCATTTGCTAAGGCCAGGAGGATGGAGATGCTGTTGGGAGCCCCATGCTCTCTTGAGGGCTTCCCCTGAGCTGACGGCACGGTACTGTGCAGGTTCCCAGCAGAGCCCAGCTGCTCATGGTGTGGGCAGCAGCAGGACCCAGCCTGCCCCAAGGATCTTGTGTGGAGGGAGAGGACAGAGCTGGCCCCACTGCGATGGCAAAGCGCACATTGCCTCCTGCCTCGCTGCCCAGCTCCCCAGGGCCAGGCACTGGCAGACACAAGAAAACTACACGAGACCCCACACCAAAGGCAAGAAACACTCACAAAAAACCAGTATGAGGATTTCTGCAGGGCTGGAGAATGCGGCAGCAGGGAAGACCCACTGTGAGAGTCCATCCCCTTTTCCAAGATGAGACAGAAATCTCTCGGAGAGGACATGGCCTTCAGCGCTGCCTCTTGGCGTTTGCCCAGCACCATCTAGTCCAAACTAGAACAAAGTCCACGAGGAAGCAATAAGCTGCTCAAATAAACGTAGGCAAAGAGATGCATTGCTTAGCAGCCACCGACCCCTTTCCCTGCACCGGAGGAGAGAGAACTCGGCAGCATGGGCGCAGCAGACAGAGCTGCTCGCAGACAGAGCTGCTCGCAGACATCGCCGCAGCTTGAAAGGTCAGAGCAGTTTGCCGGCGCTGCCCTTTCGGAGTTGACAGAGCAGAAACGGAGACGGTCCAGCAGCCTCCCTGTCTCGCTGCCCCTCGGAGGAGAAGCCTTCATCGATCTGCCTTTGTAAATGCCAGCAGGGTGCTTTGGGCACGGGACAGGGAGTTTTGGACACATCAGCTGCGTGATGTTAACCAGGGGCTCGAGTTGTCTGCAAACAGTGGTGGCCTCCAGCAGAAACTCAGCAGTGCCCCTAGTGAAAGCCCTGCTCAGACTGCTGTCCCTGCTTTCTTGCACTTTGAAAGCCCATCCGACTCCATTCTCCAGCTGTGGGAAGGCTGTTTACCTGCCCAGGTAAGGCCTTTTCAAGCCTAGGTTTTCCTGGTCATATTCCTTATCCAACTTCAGTGGTCCCCAGAAGATCAGCCCCACAGCTCAGCAACCTCCCTGATGGTTTGGAGATTCCTGGCTGCCTCTACCAGCCAGGTGCACATCAGCAAAGCACTTAGGAGGCAAAGCTCCGGATGGGAAGATAACACTGGTGAGAAACAAAGAGTATCCCTTGGGGATGTAATAAATGTGTGTTCAAGCTCTCTTAGGGAAAAGCAAAGTGGCTGCTACTCACGTTCACTGCCAGGAGCTTGCTCGAAGAGCATCACATCCCTGTCCATCAGATGTCCTCAGCTGTTCCCACCAAGGAAGGACCAGCCAGCAAAGAGGACAGGCTGAGACCCCAGATTTCTGCAGCCTGTTAGTGGGTTACGTTAGATTCGCATGGCATGGTTGGCAGAGGCAGGATCTGATTTTCCTCTGCCAGTCTCCTCCTCCAGCAGCGCAGGTGCCTTCCTCCTGGGACAGTGTCCTGGGCAGGGCGTGCATTGCTGGTGAAGCAGCTTGAGCACTTGGGAAAGAGAAATCTTCCGCAGGCACAGCTACACAGACAGAGCACCAGGCTCTCGAGCCCAGGGGTGCCATCTCACTCCGACCGAACACCGTATCCTCTCCACACCCTCCCGGGCGCCGACAGGTCTGCCACACACGGGGCTGGGACGCTGCTGGAGCCAGGCACAGCCCGTAGCCGGGAGGCTGCCAGGACAGAGGGTCAGCTCGCCCGCAGAAACCAGTGGCAGCACTGCAGCACGTCTATCTGCTCAGGGCCTTTGTTGCCCTGGCCGTGCTGCCTCCTCTGGTGCGAGCTCGCCATCCTGACCCTCTTCAAACCGATGCAGCAACACTCAAGCGCTGAATTCATCCTAAACATTTTTTTCTGTAAGAAGTACACTAATTCTAGACTAGCAGGTCTAAACTGGCCGATTTCCCCTTTCCAAACCCTGGCTTATTGTACTCATAAAAGCGTGTATACGATATAATACAAAAAGCCTCAGAAGATTTCATTTTAAAGCTGCAGGCTGATCAAATGCTGTTAATTTGAACTTATGGTAAACATTACTTTCCTCCTTCATTTGAAGTGGAAATAAGGCACACATTTTTAAACAGAAAGGGTAATTAACCACTGAATCTATTTAAGATAAGCTGTCTGGTGTTCATTCTTTTCCAGTGGAAATTTACAATTGAGATGGCTTTTCTTTCTCACTCTCTTTAGTACTTGTGTTTTCGGATGCGATGCCACAATTCCTGGGAGAAGTTTTCCAGCCCATGCCCTGCAGCACAGCACTGTCCCAGTCCGAGAAATCTGGAATAAAGACTCTGATCCTCATCTTTAAACATCAAAGGGAAGCACTAGCTAAGGAACAGCTAGAAATAACCCACAAGGAGACCCTATTTCATGTAGGACTGGGCAGTACGTGTGCTGTTTGGGTACACACAGAGACCTGGGACTGCGAGTACGAAAGGTAAGTGATCTCATTTGTCTGTGCTGGCGGTCACATCTTGTGTAAATCAAGCTGCATCCTGCGTCACAGACTGATCTGAAACGATGGATGAAGCCTGTCACTGCAATTCCTCTTCCAAATCTATTATCCTATGTGAGGAAAGAGCAGGGAGGGAACAGAAAAGGTCAAAGTGGTGTAAATAAATATATAGATATAAAATGTACATACACATAAAAACCCCAAACCCTTGCCAAACAAAGCGCATGGCTGCTGGGAACCCTGTCACAAGGAGAGACGGGGATTGGAAGTGACAGGGATCCTGCTCCCAGCGCTTCAGAAAAGCAGGAGCCTTTGCAATCTCCAGTCCCCTGCTGGCTCCCAAGAATGGAGCCAGCAGGGAGAGAGACGGCAGGAGTGTGGGGTTGGTTTGTTTTCTGACCACCCCAGGAGTCAGGATCTTAAAACCGTGGTGGCCTTTGTTTTAAAAGGGGCTGTTAAATAAACTGTAAAGATCCAAGGCTGCTATCTGAGGAGCGTTTTTAAGAGAAAGGTATTCTGAGGGCAAGGGTGCTTGCGTTAAAATTCGGGCGAGCCGTAAGCATGACAGCATCCCCAGCCATGGAGCTGCGTGGCGGTGCTGCGATATGTCAATTACTCACTCATTATTGAACAGCAGGATTCTGATTAGCTTATAAAACAAATTTGTGTTTCTCCTACCAGGATCTTGCAACAGTACCCAGAAAAACACAAAGTCTTTATAGCTTCTCCCCCTGACTTTTTTAATGGGCAGGATGGCTCCAGCTCTTCTGTGTCAGTCACATCCATTCTCTGGCTTATGGGGCGGATTCATTTGCCCCAGCCAGAGGCCATCAGCTACGAACGGAGAGTTTGTTAATTAAAAAGTATGCTGTGGTTTTAGGATTAAGTGTTTCTTCTGACTGCTAGAGCACTCTTTTCTGCTGCATTCATCAATGAGCAGCAGCTCTGAGGTGGGACCGGCTACCGCAGACTCCGTGTGTCCTGTGAAGCTGCATCTACCCCGGCTTTGGGGCAAAGCTGTCCACCTTAGGCTGCAACACTTCCAGGTGTCCACGCTGCAGACGTCGTGTACAGTGCACGTGTAGCAGCAGTGTGACTGACATACCTGGGGCTCAAGGAAGATACAGGCTTGGCATTTTGACAGTGACCTTCACCCCAAAAGGAAAACAGGAGAGATTCACAGCTTAATCTTTGTATTTAAGTTATTTTTCTGAACAGTTAAAAAAAAAAAACAAACCACACTGTTACCATGATCCTAGCTCAAGTGAACATTAGTACATTAACTACACATCACCGTAACATAATCACAAAATTCAAAGCACTCATTACTTAAGAATCCAGATAACAAATATAGCAGAGTAACAAACAAAACTCTGGAGAAACCATGTTCTTTCTCACCTCTCCCACTTGCACAGCCACCTCAGCCTGAGCAGGCAGGAGTGATGCAGCAAAGGCTGGCCTGGCAGGCATGCAGCTCTCCTAAACATAGCGATGTAAAGTGACTGGGAGAAACGGGATGTGTTACACTTTACTGAGGTCCACGTTATTCTTCTGCCATGCTAAAACTGCAGCTAGGCTGAGCCCTGCGATGCCTTGCATGATACAGACAAAGCAGCTGAAGGTACGCTCAAAAGCAGCTTCAGATTTTCACATTGAATTGCCCCCAAATTCTCACAGCTAGCTCCTTGTAAAAGCCACTGCAAACAGCCCGGGACAGGCTGGCCCACCTTCCTCCTGCACCTGGAGCTTTGCTCAGATGTAAGCCCGTGCTCGAGTGTCAGCAGATGAACGCACTCTGCCCGTAAAGGCAACAACTTGTCACTCATCGTACAGGTACGAGCAGAGCTGCTCTGTGATGAAGACTGGTATTTCACGCCGATTTTCTGGCCACAGCTGCCCTTGGCTCCTGCTTGAGCAGAAATCCGGATATCTTTTAGGGTGACAGGCTATTAAAAAAAGGGACCTATTTAGGAGTTGGCTACAATATCTATCGGCTTGTTGTACATCCACGTACATCAGCACCCCCCTGATTTGAGAATATCAGCGTAACATCACTAAGGATTAACAGGTGTTGCCAACTCCCACGGGATATCTGCTGGACAACAAATGTAGAAGCCCAGCTATCTTTGGGAACAAGCACAAAGTCATGGGAAGTGTGTTCTGACGTGACATGATGATTTCTCCTGTCAGCGTGCCAAGGCTCACCCTGGGAGAGACACTTTGGGAATCTTGCCTGTAGTTTGGCTACACCTCATTTCAAAAAAAAAGAAAAAAAAATGGGGTGAGGGGGAAAGGAGGGGCCGCCAAACGCTCAGCCTCAGCACCCAGCCGTTCCCCTCCACCCACTGCTGTGGCTGTGGAGAAGGAACGCACCCTAGTGACCTGCTGCTTCTGTGAGTCTCTGCATTCAAAGGGGGGACAGAAAGACCATGGCCTCCTCATATCAATCAATACGGTAGGGATTTGCTGGCAGGAGGATGGAGGGATTTCATGTGGAGACCTCCTCTGGGGACAGCTGGGTCACTTGCTGTTCATCCCTCCTTCTGGGAAACTGCTGCTCATTGCTTTGGGGGAACAACAGTAGGGCAAGGCTCAGCATGTCAGATGCATCATGCATGCCACTTGGAGACCCTGGCAAAGTTCATCCTTCTCTTGGCAAGCGTAGTTTAGACCACCCTTTTCTCCTCACACCCCCAGTGCAATCTAAAAGGGGCATTAACTGACATGTTCAACAGCTGGAGGCTTTACTTGATTACCTCCTGATGACTTTTTATGTTCCCACAGAAAACCTCCATTCTTCTGAGTCAACTACACAAGCCAAGAGATCTATTTTCAGCACTGTCCCCACTTCTGTAGAGATCCATCTCCATCCCCACACCCCCTCCTAGCTTTTCTATCACTTGGTTCGTCTCCTCCTTTTCCTCCCACAATTAAGAGCAAGCCTGCAGCAGGAAGGCTGGCTGCTCCTTCTCGTCTGCTTCTCTAGCTAGGAAGAGCTGCTCATTTGTGATTTACAAAACACAAATATTCCCCCCACCCCCAAGCGAATTTAGGAATCAGCTGACATAAAAGGAAGAGCTAAAATGGTGTTAAAGGAAGCTAACAAAGTTAGGCAAAGAGCCCAACCTGGAGATGTGCTTCCCATCAGAGCCGGGATGTCAAAAAACTCGGAACCAAACCCAGAGCTCTGCTCAGACTGAGAAAAGAACACATGGCAGGGGCAGAAAACACACACCTGGGAATGGAGAAATGCACATGATACTCTCCAGCTTTTTCAGTGTTCAAAAAAAATTAAGAGAAAGAAAAAAGGATCTTCTGGAGCAGGAGCAGGTGGCGGGTAGGTAGAGCACGGTGGTCCAAGACAGCTTCCAGTTTAGAAACAAGTGTAAAGCATTTCCATGTTTTTGATGATCACAGACTTCTAGTCACCTGAATCCTTCCATTCCAACAGCGGATGTGTCTGTCCCTGAATGTTAATGGGGATCAGAGGGACCTGCTCCAGACGAGACAGCCACAGAAGTTTTCTCACTGCAAATTCCTTCATGCCATTTTCTATTTGCATATTTTAAAGCAAGCTGTATTCCTCTGAGGATGAGAAATATTTGCAGCAAAACTGTGCCCTATTGCAAAAAAGTCACAAGCAGGAGATGGTGTGGCCATAATGGATTGTCCTGCTCTGAATGTCCCACACCTCCAGTACTTTCCATCCCATAGTCCAAGGGGGAAGGCTAGTGTGAGCTTCCTACTTGTGGGAGAAGTGCCGATCTCTATGCAGCAGAGGTATTTCATTTCATTTCAAACGGATGTGCAACACTTAAAGCCCACAGACTCTTCCAGCCCTTTTTTTACCTCCTTTCAGCAGGCACGTTCTAGTTCTTTTCATTATAAACTCTGTAATTACTCCAACCTGGCTGAGGGATTATCCATCCAATTCATGCTGAAACCTGTTTCTCACATGCACGCTTGCACACTCACACACACACACACGGGGGGGGTGTGTGTTTGAAAAAGCCACTTTCTTCTGACATTGCGAGATCTACTTACCAGATTGCTCCTCCCTGGGTGCACAATAAGCACCACCAAATGTCAGGCTGTGGCAGTTTCAAGTTCAAGTTAGATCAGTTAACTTCAGTTTCCTTCCTAGCTATCAGAAAATTTGCACAACCTGGGGAGTGGGGTAGGAATCCTCGCTCTTCTGTGGTTCTGTATGAAGTACCCAGACACAGTCCCTCCTTGAGGGTAAGACACCATTCTTACCACGTGCCGAAAATGGATTTCAGCTGTTGCTCAATAACTGTACCTTAAACAGCTCTATACAGCAGAGTTCAAACTATGGTACCACTTGAAGACCCAAGAGCGTTCAGAAGTTACAGAATAGCAGCATGGAGAAGCAGGGCTATGACAACCAAGGACAATCAGCAATAGTGTTGTCTCTGTGTTTGGCCAGCCAGTCTTTCGGTTCTCCCAAATTCTCTCAACAAGCAAAATAAAATGCATCCTTGTACGTAGGTGCTGGCCACAAAGATGCAATTAAAATATTAGGCAGTTCTGCAGCCTTCAGAGGCTGGAGTAACAAATCATTGTTTTCTACAATAACCTAGACATAAAAGACAGAGGATGACCAAACTGAGGAAAACAACTATTAAATCTGCAGCCAAGGTCATATAAACCTCTGCTGATACGTAATCATGCTGCAGACCTTGTAGTAACTGAACTTAGAGGAACAGTGTTCAAATAACATTAAGAATAAGACTCAGAACTTCAACTCAGGAAAGTCTGGGATGTAAACTTTGATTCTCTCTGCTCCCTTGCCACTTCGGCTTTGGGACTGCAGTATGCCTGATATGTAGAGCTGCCTGAAATCCACAACAGCCTTCCTAGACTTAAAATTAGTGCCAAAATTAGTTGTGCATGAACTTATCACTGTGACTCAGAACTTTTATGACACTGCAGAGGCAAGTGACACTGTCAGTGTTAACTGAACAGAGTCTAATCGTTAACCTGTTTGACTCTTATACAGTAATAGTTCAAACAGAAAACTGGAGTGTCATCACACGCCCCGAGATGCTCTTTAGAACTGATGTAGTCTCTAAGCTCAATGAAAATACAGGGAGCTGATGCTCAACACTGCTGCCCATGTGCTTCAGGAACCACGCTAGGTACTCCCCAAGCACCAGCTTTCCCTTCCTCCATAACTTCGTCACCTTCGTCTGTCTTAGCCGTCACCAAAATGATTTAAGCCCTCTGGAGTGCTCTCTGGGGACTCATGGCCCAGCTCCTTGCAAAACTTCATTGGTGGAAAAAGCACATCCCAAGCAATTAGAAACAATGCAACTGCTTCCCCAGCAAAGTGAAGTTGATGAGAATAGCTTAAAAAAAATTCCCATCTGCCAAGTTCCAAGTTTAGAGGGTGCTAACAAAGCCGTTTAAAACCCCTCCAGCCCAGAGACGAAGGTCCGTGATTTCCTACCATGGGATTGGAGCAACTCCCCACTAAGGCAGCAGGGGTTATTCGAGACCTACAGTAGAAGATCTGAGCCCAAACCTGGAGTGGCCAGGGACTGATTTACACAGTCTTCCCTGATCTAAATGCAGGCCTGCTGCAATTCCTTCCAGCTCTGTAAAAAGAGCTATTTTCCCCTAGACCTCTCCGTCTCATTCAAAGACATGCAGAATTGTTTCTCATATCCCTCATCTTTAGGGCTATTTTTATCTTCTAAACAATGGCAATTTGCAAAAGCCTCAGCTAGAAAGCAAAGATCCAGTCCAGCTATCAGCAAAGGGACTAATCAGCCTGTGTCCCTAAACTGCAACGCAGCATGCACATAGGTTAGACAAGCACATCAAAGGCTCTCCCTCTGAAGGCCTTCTCGCAAGGCCAGCCCCAGAAATACTGCAGAACTGGCCTGGAGCCACTGCTAACTGTACTGACTGTACTCATGGCCATACTCATTTTACCCATCTGCTGTCACTAGCAGACTGTGCATTTGCTCCTTCAGGTGAGCAAAGTCTTATTGTCATGGCCAGAGTGTTGGTGTAGTATCTCCCCTCTCAGGTGGCTCGATCTTGAGAGCTCCACAAGGTTTTCAGCAGCTCAGTCTTCCAGCACCCAGCTACAGCCTCTCTGAGGGGAGATGGAATGGAAAGAAAGGAGCAATATCCAGCTTTCCTCCTCACCCCAGCCTCAAACTTCCTCCAATTTAGAGAATGATTCGTAAGCCATCAGCAACACACTGGCTTCAGGGAGAACAGCAGGAGGAAGATGGTACAGACAATCCCTTTGCTAGTGAAATACTGCCCTGGACCAATGTTTCACCCGGGGCAGGGGTGGACGGGATCTCAGCCGCAAGCCTATCATGCTTGGGACTTTGGCAGAAGAGTTTAACTTTTCATTGACTAGCATTCCCCAGCCAAGCAGATGTTAAGAGAGATTATAATACACATCCAGCTTCCAAAGGGTTAGCATAGCAGGCAGGAGAGGAAAGAGATGGATTTGGCTCATAATAGTCAAATTTCAAGGGTCCTCTCTCCACAAAAAATAGGTCTGCAGTCAGAACAGCCAAAAGCCGCAGGGAAGTCGGGGGGGCTGGTCTGGCTGTTGTGTTTCTGTTGCTCTTCAGAGCTGAATGCTTTTTCAAAGGTCTAGCAATGGATATTGATTTCAGTCTGGGAGCAGCAGCCTCCTCCCCACCCTGAAGTGACTCTCTCAGCAGGATGCACTGTGGCTATAAGTCTTCTGCTTAACAGCAAAGCAACACATTCTGGCAACATCTTAAATATATTCATAGGACATCTGTGACAGGGTTTGGAGGGGAACCAAACAGGGTAAAGGCAAGCGGAGTGACCAGAAGAGGGGGATGAGGGAGGAAAGGGAGGAAAGGGAGGGGAAAGTTTAAAAATGTTAACTGTTCATGAGAGATAAAAGTCATCTTCTGATATAGCAGCACTTTAGCAGTCAGCCGCGCCGAGTAGACCCTGTCTGAGATCAACCGCATGCCAACTTTGTTGCAGAAACAAGTCTGAGAGCCTCTCTCTTCAGCAAGTATTGGTTACGTGGATAGTTCTTTTGTCCTGGCATTGGCAGATAATTTAAATACTGCAGCTTACATGAGTCCTGGGAACAAAAAACAGAACAAACCAAACAAATCCCACTTGTACTAAACCTTTTAATGTTTTAGAAGAACATCTGATTGACCAGAGTTTTTGAGAAAATCAAGACAGCTGATCTGACAGCTCTAGAGCATCACTGTACAGTTACCAATCAAACAGATGGGATACAGGATGTGCCCTATGACAGAGCACATTTGCATGGGAAAATGTCACTGTGGACACCCCCTTGCAGAAGCCTGTTAGCCCTTCTGCCATTTTTCTCAAGCTATTAACAGAATTATGCACGTACCCACCAAAGTGGGAAATCATGCTATCCTACTCCACTCACAAACATCAAATCCACTCTACAACTGACCCAAAAATATGAAACATTACGTCCTCTCCACACTGTGCTGGCCAAGACAAAAGGATAAGGTGACGAGCAGATCAGCCAGGCTCCAATATAAACAACTGAAAACTTGTGCTATGCTAGAAAGAAGAGGGCTAGGCCCTATGACTAAATGATTTTGCACATTGATGCATCTCGATTAAATTCATCTCGGCTTGTGTGTCAGTGTCTCCCCCCCTAGCCAAACCATTCTCTTGAATCAGCTTGCTGCAGAGCGAGAAGAATGGTCACCACTTCAGAAGGAGGGAATAAAGCTGACGCTTCTTGGCAAAACCCTCCTGCCTGGTGACAACTGCCCAGGGTTAGGCCATCTGCATCCCCTTGTTAGGTAGCAGCTGCTCTACTCACTCTGCAGAAACCCTTCTTCCTCCTGGACAGCAGTGATAGCTGATTTGATTATTGATGATGATGGACAGAGGAGGAGGAGTTCTTCAGGGGAACTCTCAGGCGCCACATGCTGCAAATCCTAAAATAAAGTCCCTATTCTAAGGTATCAAAACCATTCCTGTCCTTTTACAGGACACTGTAATTACTGTCCAACCAAGATGCGAAATACTCGTAGACTCAGCTAGTTATTCAGGCAGCATGATCGCACTACATCCAGTGCCACCTTTAAGCCTCATTATACTTTTTTTAATTTTTTTTTTTTTTTTACCTGTGCGAGTGTGAGGTACAGTGTAGTGTTATTTATCTTGAGATGTAGGTGTATGTTCTGGATGGGGAACGAGTGGATTCTGCTTGGGCAGCTGGGTCATTCAGAAAATCCCAGATGAGGATGGTGTCATCATGTGAGCTGCTGACGATCTGGAACTCATCAAACTGCAGTCGAAAGACTCTTCCAGAATGCTCCTAAATGCAAGTAGGAGACACAGCATGTTACTTTGCAAAGTTGCTGGCACTTGGGATAAAGCAGGGAAGATGAGCTTGGGCTTGAATTCTAGTGTTCTATTCATTTCTCAGCAAACCTCACATGACACAGTGTGCATCACCATCACACAGCGTAAATTAAGACCACTTTTAGTGAAAAAGGTTTGCTGTATCTGAGTACTTGGCTCGCAGGATGTTTACATTAGAGTCATCCCATTATTCCTTAAATCCCAATACTGGACACGCACTCTGCAGAACAAACCAAACTCCCTCCACCACATAATTCAGTCTGGCGAGGCTGATAGGAGCTGCCCTTCTTGTTCCATGACAAATCTCTTTCCTGAAATCACAGCATTCCCAGATGCAGTAGGTTACAAGGGGAGAGATGAGAACTCTGCATTCAAGACTTGGCACCGCTGCCACTACTGAAGAGGAAAGAGCTTGATACTGGAGGATACTAGGGAGCCTGTTGTGAAGTCCAGTGACACAGTAATAATTCCACTTAAGCAGTTCTAAAAATATGAACTAGAAAGGGCATTCTTTATAGGCAGTTTGCATTCTGCTCTGAGGCCGAGTAGAAATGGCATGACGATTTGGCAAGAGTTCAGACTGTAGTTAACAGGAGGTAACGGCAAGATTCTTGATATCAAAGAGCAAATCCACTATGCTTTCCCTTTTGTGTTGCCTTTTTTTCTTGGTGCTTACACTGCTGCAAGAGTGAGCAGTAGCCGCCTCCTCCGCAGTCAGAACGGAACAGAAACCACGCAGCTAGGGTGAGTCCCATCTTTTCCACTAATACATATTTCTCTTTTGTGCTCACACGTTGTATGGGGCCTAGGGGAAGGAAACAAA
>Ga0181612_141842_pt1 | contig 13942 bp, 13 predicted proteins | sample HoacroProtozoa21_FD_119630 | JGI IMG/M metagenome (GOLD analysis project Ga0181612, IMG submission 119630) | Hoatzin crop microbial communities from Cojedes, Venezuel. Combined Assembly of Gp0051906, Gp0051904, Gp0051908
GATACAGTCTTCTTTGCGGTTGTAGTTTTTCATGTTGGGCCTCCTTTTTGGGGATAAGTTCGGGATGGGCTTATTGCCCAACAGTTTTCCCTATCCAGGGAAGGATCTATGTGTAGAAACCATCTAGCGGTCAGAATAAAGGTACCTATGCTACTTGTGGTGTAGCAAACGAGATTTTGTATAACACAAAGCGGCTAAAAAGTCAATCAAAAGAGAATGAATAACAGGGGTGGGAGCGATAAAAAATAGCCCCGAAAGGCTATGGATGATTCTTCTGGCAGGGGCGGCAAGACTCGAACTCGCGACACCTGGTTTTGGAGACCAGTGCTCTACCAACTGAGCTACGCCCCTAAGGATGGGTATATTGTAACATAATCTGGGCGTGTGGGCTAGGCGGAGCGCAAAAGTTGTAAACTTTGGGCGCAGCGGGCGTAGATAAGCGTGAGCGGAAGCGTGGTGCTAACAGGGGTAAATGTTGTGCTTATGCTGGTAGTTTTGCGGATAGTCTGTATGTTTTTTCCTACGATAAGTAGGAGGTAGAAATGTCAGAAGAACATCCCAGTATGGAAGCAGAAAACGAAAGATTATTAATCAAGATAACCGAGGAACTCTTAAGAGAAAAACTATACGAATTTCGTGGTCGAAAGGTAATGCTCGACTCTGACCTTGCGGAAATATATGGTTACGAGACGAAAAACTTCAATAGGCAGGTTAGAAATAATTTGCAAAAGTTTGAGGGTGATGATTTTATGTTTGTGTTGTCTGATAGAGAGGTGGAAGAACTTTCAAGGTGCAAAAAATTCACCTTGAACAAAAAAGCCGGAAGAGGCTCCAATATAAAGCACAGGCCAAACGTTTTTACGGAGCAAGGAATCTATATGCTAATGACGGTACTGAGGGGAGAGCTAGCTATAAGACAGAGTAGGGCTCTAATTAGGACTTTTAAGAAAATGAAAGACTATATTTTAGAGAGTCGTATGCTAATTGAGGAGCGTGAGAACATGGGCATGCTGATACGGGCCGTATCGGACTAAGGACTTTAGTACTCCTAAAGAATGCTATTAAAGGCATAGATATAAAAATATTCAGCGATAATATTGGGTCAAATAAGTTGCATGGGATTGAGCTCGCGGATTTTTACAGGGACTATCCAGATATTCGGTTAAGTATGCGGCGTACTATGGGAAAGTATCACGATAGGTTTATTGTGCTTGATTTTGAAACCGAGAACGAGAGGGTCTTTTTGTGTGGGGCTTCCTCGAAAGATGCAGGTGCGCGCATAACGAGCATCGTAGAAGATTACGGAACTAAAAAGTATCACTCATTATTAAAGGAGTTGCTAGGAAATGATGAGCTCCGTCTTTCCTAGGCACTTTTGCCAAAGTAGAAAATCCCGCAATCAAACTCGGCTGGCTGGCCTGTGTAGCTTTTGATGGCCTTTTCCCAGAAAACTTTTGCAATGAGGCTGCCGTGGCTTGGCGAGGCTTCCCAGTTACCGGCGAAGAGGTCAAAGCAGAGGTGGGCAGCCTTTTGGCCGACGTGTTGCTTGCGGTATTTTGGCAAAACCATAAATTCGGCGATGCTATGACCGCTGTCGAAGTGCTCAGTATGGGTATTGATCATGGCGAAGCCAAGAAGTTTGTTTGTGTCTTGCTCGCGAATGAAGAAAGCGAGGCGCTCTGGCTCGGTAAAATAACGGTCAAACCACTTGTATTCAAAGACGGCGTCGTCAGTCATTTCGTTGCCATCAGTGGCGCTTTCTTCGAAAAGAGAATACTGAAGCAGGCGATAAAGGGTGTCTTTCTTGTCCGAGGTAACTCGGTCTAAAAATATATCCATAAGAGTATAGTATAAAGCATTTTGGGGTGGATTTGGATGGAAAATCAGGGTAGATAACATAAATAAACTATTCAGCTATCTAGTCAAGGTGTTATAATTAAATTGTCTTAAATCAATTTAATAATTTGCACTTAGGCTACAATTCTGCACTTATTTTGTAGCGGAGTTTTTGAATACAACCCGTAAATCCGGGAGTATATTCATCGCTCCGGTTAGGCTGTATTCAGCTTAAGTGCAGAAATTGATTTAAGACATCATGCGGTGTTTTGCTCCCGGATTCATGATGTAACCGGTCTAAGAAGATTTTTAGCTAAGACACCCGCGTGGTGTCTTATTTCTTTTTTGATAGGTTGTGGCGCTAAGGGTTAGGAGGCGCCACGGTTTTTTATACCAAGGAAAATTATTTTGCCGACCTAGATTCGGTTGGTCTAGAGAAAACCTGGAAGAAGATTCTTGAAGGCAAAAGCAAAGAGCCAGAAAAATACTCAGAGCTAAAAGCGGAAGATTTTGGTGAACTTTATGAGCAGGGCCTCGCGCATCTGGATAAGGATGCTAAAAAGAATCTCGGAAAATACTATACCCCAAGCGACGTAAGCTGCATAATGGCTACCTGGCTTAAGGGGCTTAACGGTCAAAAGGTTGCGGATGTTGGGTGTGGAACTGGCAATCTAATTCTTTCGTACCTCGAGCTAATAGGTCGAGACGAAGCGCGAAATCTTATACTCGATGGAAATCTCTATCTATATGACCTAGACAAAACTGCACTCTCGATATGCCGTCATACTATTGCGCTTCTTTATGGCGACGATCTTCTTGACAAGATTAATGCGATATGTGGCGACTTTCTTGATAAAGATATAGCAATTCCGAACGACTGCAAGGTTATTTCAAATCCGCCTTATGCAAAAATAACGGCCATTTCCTCGCAATGGCAGCAAACTTCGGTCCAGAAAGAATCTCGCGAGCTATATGCGGCATTCCTAGAAAAAATTTCTCAGCAAAGTAAAAGCGCTGTAGTTATTACGCCATACAGTTTTTGCGGAGCAAGGAAGTTCTTTTCTCTCCGCAAGGTTATGAGTGAGAGAAATGGCTTTATTGTTTCTTTCGATAATGTTCCTGGAAATATTTTTAAAGGGCAAAAGCATGGAATCTTCAACTCGAATCATGCAAATTCCGTTAGAGCCTCGATTACTGTTCTAGAAAATAGCGGAACTGCCGGAATCAGGCTATCGCCACTAATTCGTTTCTCGACGGCCGAAAGAAAACAACTTCTGGATGTGCTTGTCCTAGAAAAACTAATAGGGCTCAAGAAACAGAAAGTTTCTGACAAAGAACAAAAGTTTAGAAAATGCTTTCGTGAAATTGAGCCAATAGCGGATTCGTGGCAAAAACGAAGTACGGAAAAGTTGGGTGATTTAATCCAACAGAGGCCAAACGATTTTCGAATCGAGATTCCTAATACTTGTAGATATTTCTGCGTAGCATCAAGCAAAGAGCTTAAAAGAACTGGCAAACATGTAGTTTTTGCAAAGAATCAAGAGGTATTCGATTATCTCTACGCTTTTGTAAATTCGAGTTTTCTGTATCTGCAATGGCGCATGTATGACGGCGGCATTAATCTCACGAGCGAACTACTAAAGACGACGCCGACTTTCTTTCACTTAGTAAAAGACAAAGGGTGTCTTCGCGATCTTGTTGAGCAAGTAAAAAGCGAAGAGGAGAATTATCTCGTCTACAAACCAAACGCTAATGCGCTTCAGGAAAGCATAAAATTCCCGCTCTCGGTAAGAGACAGCTTTAATAAAATTCTGCTTAATTCTCTTGATCTAAAAGCATCAGAGCGAGTCTTCGACTTAATTCACTCGAACTGTATCTTTGCGGAGGCGCAAAGATGAGTAAAGAAAAAGCCGTCGAAGAGTTTCTGAGGCTAGTTTATTCGTCAAGTTCAAAATGTATCTATTCGCAGCATGAAATAGACGTGTTAAATGATGAATACAAAAAGGCCCATAGTTTACTAAAAGATAAAGAATGGTTTCTGAGTAGAGGTAACAATAGGGTGCTTCTCGATAAGGAAAAAGTCATAGATTCAGAAATAACTGATGCATTTAGTCTGCGACGAGCTTTAATGTCTGGGGCTTTGTCTGAATGCAATCTTTCTGCGTCCATCGCGCAGATTATTGGCCTCCGTGAACGAATTATCATAAAAGGCACATCTACGATTATTCCAAAAAAGATAGTCGATAAGATGCAGCGGTATAAGCTTCCGTCTGAAAAGTGCAGATATATTTACTATAATCCGAACGACAACAGTAGGATTCTCTGTCAGTTTGGTGCTCCGGATATGTGTGATGCATATTTGATGATTGATGACGATTTAATTTGTATTGAATATAAAGAGCGAAAGGCGAAGGCGGGAGAATATGACCTAGATCACGACGAGAACGGTAGATTAATTGTGCCAACGAAGGTCAAAAAGAGTCATTCTGAGGTGATGCAGATGGTGAGCCAGTTCAACGCGACGACTAACCTCTTTGAGGAGATAGGCCATAATTTTAATAGCTTTGACGAGCAGACTCGAATCATGTGTGTTGCAGGGTATTTTGAAGGAAAAGGGATCGATGTTTTGGTATCGCTCGATGAGAATGACGAACTTGTTGCTGTAGTTCCAGACTGGCTAGAACTGAATTTGGATGAACAAGATGGGCATTTTGTTGTATTGAGTGCTGAGGGGAGTGAAATTCGAACGACCGGAAGAAATCCGTACAGTATTGTTTGTCCGGACCATTTCGAAAAGACTTTTGTTGGTAGCGGTGGCGAGATAAGTGACAAAGGTATGTGCGAGATTGATGAAAACAGCGACATATTACGTATTGCGAAAGGTCGTGGAACTGGACGACCAAGCAAGTTGAAGATTGCGTCAATCTACGAAGTATCGTTGAAGAATAGAGGCTCCGGAGCGGCCCATAATTATTCTGGGAAGTGGCACTTTGATATTCGGAGTGTTAAGCAGAAGAAGCCTACAGTATCGCCGCATATTTCAATTGTCGCAACAAAGAAGGAAATAAAAGAACATTTTGTATTTTAGTGGGAGGTAAAAATGTCAGAAGGCTACGTCTATATCTTAATTAATCCAGTAATGCCGGGCATTATTAAGATTGGCTTTACTAAAGATATCAAAAGGCGTTTACTCGACCTAGATACAACTGGCGTTCCGCAGCCGTATGAACCGTATTTCTCGGTCAAAACCAAGAAATATCAGCTTCTTGAAAAAGTGATTCATCGCGAGTTGGATAAGCTTACGGATTCTCGCCTTCGCAATAATCGCGAATTCTTTAAGATGGACCCAGATGTGGCGCGCGATTTGCTGCTCAATGTTTCGCAGCTTCTTGATGATGCCGAAATTGATAATTATGGCAACGAAACCGCCGCGGACGCTATCGGGGCGGACGGCAAGGTCCAACCGATGAGCTCTAGAACGACTTTTGAGATGTTGGGGATTCCTGTAGGAACTGTGCTGGAGCCTATAACCGCAGATTGCGATTATCCCGTAGTTGAGACGATAGATAGCGAGAATCAAGTCAGAATTCTCGAGACCAATGAAGTAAAAACAATCTCGCGCGTCGCGGTGGATGTCGCGAATAAACCAAAGAATGGCTTTGCTTGCTACAAGTACAATGGCAAGACTTTGACGAGTATTCGCAAGGAAATTGACAGCAACTATCTACCAAGCCATCACAGATAATAACAAATCAGCCCTTCGGGGCTGTTTTTATTTGTAAACTTCGTCTTGTCATAACGCACGAGATGGCGAATTAATGAGCCTAGCTAATCTGTAAAGTAAAACTTATGCTTTGGGTTGATGCTTTACTGTCATATACTGCCCGAATGAAGCGAGGTAAGCTAATTGAAAATAATATTCCATTGAAGCCAAAAGAAAGGCTTGCGGTCGACTATTTGTTAGATCATGGATTTGATATAGAACTGTACGTTCCGACGAACACTCCTAAGAACAAGAATCCGGATCTTTATATCAACGAAAAGATTTGGGAATTAAAGAACCCAATTACTAGTAATAAAAACACAATTAAGCGCTTGATAAAAGAAACAAATAGGCAATCGAATCGTATAGTCGTAGATATTAGGCAGGCTAAACTTAATCATGAGATAGCTATAAATATTCTAAGCTACGAATTTAAGCAATCGAGGCGAGTCAAGGAGCTAATGGTATTAACGAACGGTCAAATCTTGTGTTTTCGAAAGTAATACTCTAGAATAAAACTAGAAACAGGGCGACCTGCAGCCGTCGGGTAGCAACGTCGAGCCCTGTGGAATTGAAGAAGGGGCGACCTGCAGCCGTCGGGTAGCAACGCCGAGCCTCTTCTTTTTTGTCTCAAAAGCGGCCAAAATCCTAATCTGATATAATATAAACCAATGTACGACAAGTTTTCTGAATTTATTAAAGACAAGCAGCATATCTGCGTTATTCAGGCCGAGAATCCGGACGGCGATTCTTTGGGCTCCGCTCTTGCGCTCGAAGAAGCTCTCGCGGGCAAGGAAGTCTCCCTCTACTGTCCAGTCGAAATTCCAAAATACATGCGTTATTTCTCGGGCTGGGATCGCGTCGAAATCGACTTTGCCTGGCGCGCCGACGCCTTCATAATTGTCGATACCGCTGCGACTGTTCTGCTCTCGAAGCTCTTAGATGATCCAGCCATCAAAAACTGCCTCTTCAATACGCCAGTCTTCGTTATCGATCACCACGAAACGGCGCCAGACCTCGAATTTCCATACGAATCCATTATTGAGCCGATGTCTAGCTGCTGTGGCCTCATCTATAAAATTCTCAAAGACCAGAACATCGAAATCAGTAAGCAATGTGCCGAAGATCTCCTCTACGGTATTCAGTCGGACACGCTTGGCCTCACGACCGCCTCGACAACCGCCGAAGATTTCCGCACGGCTGCCGACCTCCTCGACTGCGGCCTCGAAATTGCCGACATGGAAGAACGTCGTCGCGAGCTTTCCAAGAAATCTCAACGCATCCTAGACTACAAAGCTGACCTTATCAAGCGCGTCGAATATCATCTTGACGGTCACCTTGCGACTATTCTTATCCCTTTCGAGGAAATCCAGGAATACTCTGACGAGTACAACCCAAACGTCCTCATTCTCGAAGAACTTCGCATGGTGCAAGATGTTGACGTTGCCATCTCAATTAAGACCTACCCAGATGGCAAGCTTACTGGCAAAATCCGCTCGACCAAACCTGTCGCCGATCAAATCGCCGGCTACTTTGGCGGTGGCGGCCACCCTTACGCCGCTGGTTTTCGTATCTATGAAAGCTACGAAGAAACTATTCGTGAGCTCATCAATGCTGTCATGAAGGCTTTGGAAATCCAATAAATATTTGCTAGAATATAATCATGAACGGATTGGGCATCTCCGATATAAATCTTGTTAAACTCGACCATCGCATTGATTTTTGTAACTATCTATCCGTGGCGCAGATTTTCTTGCAAGATAACTTTTTGCTGAATCGCCCACTTGCCGAATCGGATATCAAGCCGCGCCTTCTTGGTCACTGGGGCACTTGCCCTGGCATTAATATCGCCTATGCCAATCTCAAGGCGCGTTTTCCGGAAATCGAGTTCATTCTTGGCCCAGGGCATGGCTTTCCGGCACTCCAGGCAAACCTTTTCTTTGATGGCGAGCTAGAAAAATATGATCCTAAGGCTACTCTGAATCTGAGCGGTATCGAATATATCTGCAAGAATTTCTCTTGGCCATATGGCTTCCCGTCGCATGCTAGCCCGCTTACTCCAGGCGTAATTGCTGAAGGCGGCGAGCTTGGTTATTCTTTAGCGACAGCTTATGGCGCTGCTCTAGGTAAGCCAGATAAATTTATTGCTGTTCTAATCGGTGATGGCGAACTGGAAACCGCAACCGCACTGGCAAGCTTAAATCTAAGTCGCTTGCTTAATTCCGATGGTAACGGCCGGGTTTTGCCGATTCTTCATCTTAACGGCTACAAGATTTCCGCACCGACTATCTATGGCCGTGCGAGCGAGCGTGAATTGATGCAATTATTCCGTGGCTTTGGCTTTGATCCAATTATGGTTGACGGAACAAATAATGAGGAGTTTCAGCTGGCTCTCTCGAATTTCAAGCGCAATAGCTTTATTATTATGAAAACCCCGAAGGGTTATACTGGCCCGAAGCAGCTCGATGGTCTGAAGCTGGAAGGAAACTGCGCCTCGCATCAAGTCCCGCTACCACAAGCAAAGACTGACGCGCATCAGCTGAAAATGCTCGAACAATGGCTAAAATCATATAACATCAAGGAGCTCTATGGAGAATTTGCCTCAGACAATAGATAATCCTGGCAGTTACAAATGCCATATCGCGGGCACTTTTGGTACTTTCATGTACGACTCGCTTGGCAAGTATGATGATTTCTATTTCTTCTCGCCAGATGAGACTAGCTCGAACCGCATGACTCAGGTTTATGATACGGATAATCGTGCGTGGGTCAGGGAAATTAAAGCTTGGGACAAGAATCTTGCTCCGGATGGGCATATTATTGAAATGCTGTCCGAAAACACGCTTTTTGCTGTGCTGGCTGGTCATATTTTGAGTGGCGGCCGTGGCGCAATGACAAGCTATGAGGCTTTCTTGCCAATTATCTCTTCACAGCTCGATCAGCATCTGAAGTTTTTGAAGCAGAGTCTCGAAGTGGATTGGCGCCCAGATTACGAGCCGCTACATATTCTTTCGACCTCTTGTTGGGAGCGTCAGGATCACAACGGCTATACGCATCAGAATCCTGGGCTGATCTCGAGTGTTTTAAAGAATCCTTCTAACCTAGTAAACTGTTATTTTCCGGTTGATGATGTAGCCGCAACTGCGATTTGGAACAAAATGGAGTCCACCAAGAATGTTGTAAATCTTACAACATTCAATAAGAATCCTCAGCCACGCTGGATAGATATTAATCATGCAAAATACCAGCTAGACAACGGTGGCGCCTCGATTTTTGGCTTCGCTTCCGATGATGCTCCTTGGGTGGTTGTTGCTAGCTGTGGTGACTTGATGACGGAGGAGGCAATCGAGGGTATTAAGCTTGCAAAAGAAGCCTATCCTGAGTTGCGCGTTCGTCTAGTGAATATTGCTGCTTTGAGCCATGGCGCTATTGGCACAACGGATAACAAGATGAGTCAGGAAACTTTTGATGAATTGTTTGGAAACTGGCCTGTGGTAGTGAACTTTCATGGCTACGCCGATGCAATGCGTGCGATTATCTCGAACTATGCGGATGCTCGCCGTTTCCATATTCATGGTTACGAAGACGAAGGCTCGACAACAACGCCGCTCGATGAGCTTGCGCGTAATCGCTGCTCAAGATGGGATATTGCGGCGGACTTGCTGGATATTTGTGACCGCTCCGCTCTTGCCGACGACATGATTGCAAAGAAAATCAAGAACGCCGAATATGCCAAAATTTACGGCGTTGACGAATAAAATTTAGCCTCCTCATATACTGTGTTAAAATACAGATATGAGCAAACTAATCCTTATCACGAATCCGGGTAGCGCCTCGCGCAAGTACGCGCTCTATGACGGTGAAACCCTCCTTGCAAATTTGCATTTTGAATATGAAGGCAAGAAAGTTGTCTGCACGCTCAAGGATGCCGACGGCAACAAGCGTAAGGTTAAGGTCGAGTGCAAAGACCTCAACGATGCTATTTCTGCTGTGCCAAAAGTCCTAGCAGACGAACAGTTTACCAACGACAAGAACAAACTTCAGGCTGTCGTGGTTCGCATTGTTGCTCCTGGCGATTACTTTGTTAAGGATCATATCGTCGATGACGAATATATGAAGGAGCTCGCCGAGGCTGCCAAGCGCAATCCTATCCATGTTCCAACTACTGCCAACGAAATTAAGGGCGTTCGCGAAAACTTCCCAGGCGTCAAGATTATCTCCGTCTCCGACTCTGCCTTCCATTGGGAAAAGCCAGATACGGCAAAATACTATTCCTTCGATCTCGATATTGCTAACGAGCACGAAATTAAGCGCTATGGTTACCATGGTCTCAGCTATGCTTTCATCTCTCGCTATATGAAAGAGCAGGGTATCTTGCCAGAAAAGCTTATTGTGATGCACCTTGGCTCTGGCAGTTCAGTTTCTGCGATTTTGAACGGTCTCGCCATGGATAACTCTATGGGCTACACTCCAGCTGAAGGTCTAGCGATGTCGACGCGCATCGGTACGATTGATGCTGCTGCTGCGCTTGCGCTTAAGAAAGCTCTCAAGATTACTTCTGACGAAGAATTCTTGCAGTACATCAACAAGAAGTGTGGTCTTCTCGGTATCTCTGGTGGCTACGACGATATGCGTGACATTATTCAGCGTCGTGATGAGGGTGACAATAAGGCGACCCTTGCTCACTCGATCTTCGTTTATCGCATTCAGGCCTATGTTGGCCAGATGGCAGCAATGCTTAACGGTGCCGACGCAATCGTCTTTGCTGGTACAATTGGCGAGCGTGCTACAGAAATTCGTCGCTTCATCTCGAACAAGCTTGGTTATCTCGGCTTCAAACTGGATGACGAAAAGAACGAAAACCCAGAATTTACGAATCATCACGCTATTATCTCTGCTAGCGATAGTAAGCCAATGTATATCGTTGAAACCGACGAGACTGCTCAGATGATTTATCGCGCGCAGGCTCTCCTCGCCGAAGAAGACGCAGAATAAAAAAACAACAAAAGGGCTCCGCAAGGGGCTCTTTTTTTGCGCAAACGTAACACTTGTGGTTAAATAAGGTTAAACATAAGTCTAATGGAGTTATATGATTAAAAAACTTAGTTCGAAGAAGGCCTTCACGATTATCGAGGTCGTGCTCGTGCTTGGTATTGCTGGCCTAATTCTCTTGGCGGTCTTTATTGCTGTGCCGGCATTGCAGCGCAACAAACGCAATCAGATTCGTAAAGACGATATGACGCGCATTATGAACGCAGTTGTCAGCTATCAGAGCGGTCATAGTGGTAAGGTGCCAATTTATTTTGTCGCCAATAGCCAAGACGATGCTGGCGGAACGGCTAAGTGTGCGGACCCCGAAAAAGCAATAGATTCAAAATCGTGTTTTAGAATCCATCCAGAATTTATTACTAAGTATATCGATTCTGATGTTGATACGTCTGCCGAGCCATTTCAGAAGCCATTTCAGAATGGTGGGTGGGAGTATCCATATACCTGTAAAGTTAGCGGCGGCTGTACGAAGTTTACTGATCCGAATGGAACCATTTATAGATTTAAAGCAGAGGGGCGCTCCTTTAGCCATGGCGGAGAGCAATTACTAAGCTTTTCTGAAGAAGCGAGAGTAATTCATTTGGCCGCCTATGCAAAATGTTCGTCGGATGGTGGAACGAAGGACGAAAAAGCGACTGGCGTCACTGCGGCCACTAACGATGCTAACGATGTGGCCTTGGTTTATCGATTAGAGGGTAGTAATGCCCCGTTCTGTATAGACAACCAATAATTTATGAAATGCTCCCACTCGGGAGTATTTTTGTGCAGCATTCCAATCTGTTAGCGTGCTACACTAGATATATGGAGAAACTGTTGGCTTATTTTGTACCGGAACGTTACGATCTGGACCTGAAGATTAATAAAAACAAGACTAAAATTACTGCGACCGCCGAAATTATAGGTGAGGCGAAGTCGGATGCAATCCGTCTACATGCTGTAGACATGGAAATTAAATCCGTCAAACTCAGCGAAACTGATGCTAAATTCGAGCAGAAAGATGGCGAACTGATTATTTCTGGCGCCGCAAAAGGCCGGCAGGCTATTAAAATCGATTACTCTTTCGCTGTGACCGAAGATATGCAGGGCGCCTACCTCTCTAACTTTGAAGCTGATGGCGAAAAATATCGCATCGTTACAACCCAGTTCGAAAGTCATTATGCGCGCGAATGCTTCCCATGCATTGATGAGCCAGCTGCAAAAGCTATCTTTAAGCTCAAAATCCGTAGCGACGACCCAGAAGATACGATCCTCTCCAACATGCCAAGCGATCTCGTGACCCACAATGACGAATATGTCATGGCTACCTTTCCAGATACGCCACGCATGTCCACCTATCTGGTTGCTTTCTGTGTTAGTCGCTTCCATTATGTCGAGACCAAATCTCAGCATGGCGTGCGCATTCGCTCCTACGCCGGCATTCACCAGCCACTTGAAGATTTGAAGTATTCTGCAGATTTTGCTGCTGAAGTTCTGGATTTCTATGACGACACTTTCAAAACGCCGTTCCCATTGCCAAAGATGGACCTGATTGCCATTCCGGACTTCGAGGCTGGCGCTATGGAAAACTGGGGCCTCGTGACTTACCGCGAGATTGCAATGCTCGCAAACGAAAAATCTAGCCTCAACCAGAAGCTTTACGTCTGCACCGTGGTCGCACACGAGCTTTCGCATATGTGGTTTGGTGACCTTGTGACGATGCAGTGGTGGAATGATCTTTGGCTCAACGAATCCTTTGCGAACATGATGGAAGCCTATTCTGTCGATAAGCTCCGCCCAGAGCTTGGCGCTTGGGACGACTTTGATACGAGCGCAGTTTTGAGCTCGCTTCGTCGTGACTGCTTGCCAGGCGTTCAGCCAGTCCGCGTTGACGTCGAGAACGTTAATGATATCGCCAACCTCTTCGATGGAGCAATCGTTTATTCTAAGGGTTCTCGACTAATGCGTATGCTCATGCGTACGATGGGCGAAACCGAATTCTTCAAGGGCTTGGCAGAATATTTTGAAGAACATAAATACGGCAATACGACCGCTGAAGATCTATGGCGTGCGCTCAGCAAATATGCCAGCTTTAATGTGAGCGAATTTATGATGCCTTGGCTCACTCAGCCTGGCTACCCAGTTATTGATGCTGAAACTAAGGAGCAGCATCGCTTCCTTCTGACCAAGGGCGGCAAGAATTATACTTATCCAATTATCGATATTCGTGACGATTTGTCTGGTCATTATCTAATCAAGTTAAGCGACGAAGCTTTGCAAGAGAAGCTTAAGAATATCTCTAAGCTCAGCAAAGAGCAGAAGCTACGCCTCCTGATTGATCAGCGTTATCTTGCCAAGGCTTCTGAGGTTTCTAACGCGAGCCTCTTGAAGTTGCTCGAAGCCTTCAAGGATGAAACCGATGATGTGATTTGGGATATGCTTTCCGTAATCGTAAGTGACCTAAAAATCTTCTTTGATCCTCAGACGGAAGAGAAGCGTAAATTCCAGACCAGAATCGGCAATATTGCGCGCGGTCAGTTTGAACGCCTTGGTATCGCCGCTAAAACTACCGATACGGACAGCGACCGTCGCATGCGCCCAATCGTGATGAGCTTGATGCGTTTCTCGAAGGATGTGACCTACCGCAAGGAAATTGAAGATAAGTATGCTGATGTAGATATAACTAAGGTTGACGAGGATATACGCTGGGTGGTAGCCTCGAGCTTGCTACGCGAAAACGATGCGCTCTCGAAGATTTATTACGAGATATATAATAATACGGTCGATGCCTCGCTCAAGAAGGATATGGAATCGGCCTTGGTTGCAACTCGCTCTAGGGAAACCATCTTGAGCTACCTGCCAAAACTTAAGAATGGTGAAATTCGCCCGCAGGACCGCCTCGGCTTCTTCTATCGCCTAGCCGCCAACTATGCTGCTCAGGATGAGGTGATTGACTGGATGTATCAGAACTGGGAATGGCTCGAGAAAGAAGAGGGTGACAAGACGATTGCGGATTACCCTCGCTATATCGCGACAATCATCCGCAAGCAAGCCGCCGCAGACAAGTTTAGAGCCTTCTTCGAGCCGCAAATCGAGAAGCCGGCACTAACTAGGGATATCAAGGTTGGTCTAGCGGATATCGAATCGAGAATCGAATTAATCAATCGCGAACAGGCTGCCGTCTTTGCGGAAATTGAGCAATAACTTGCAAACATAAGCATAACCGTGCTAAACTATTATTAGTTTGGTAAGTAAATATATATACAGCACTGTCAGTAAGATATTAACCGTACTAAGCGAGAAGCTTTCTATGGCCAA
>Ga0181612_159732_pt1 | contig 13942 bp, 5 predicted proteins | sample HoacroProtozoa21_FD_119630 | JGI IMG/M metagenome (GOLD analysis project Ga0181612, IMG submission 119630) | Hoatzin crop microbial communities from Cojedes, Venezuel. Combined Assembly of Gp0051906, Gp0051904, Gp0051908
GCCACACTAAGAGCAGGACAGGTTAAATAATACTTGGGCTAGTTTATTTAATGGTGTGCTGAAAGTGGCAGTGGACCATGGAGAAATGGTGTTAGGATGCAGGACAAGAAAACCCCTAGCAAAGTTACGTTTATTTTTCCCTAATTTTTTTAGCATTTGACCTTATAACTTTAAAGTTATGTTAAGAATTCTTTTGTGCTTGATGTTATTGTTCATAATACTATTGTCAAATCTGACTGAACATATTCCATACACATGCTAAAGGAGGGAACATTTGAATGCTAGCTTCTTTTGTGTAGTTGGAACAACACCAGATGATGTCCAGAGCTCTGATCAGATTGGCAGGGCCCCAGCAGTTGACTTACTAAGGGAGTGTTTGGGACACAGTGTTTGGAACAATGAAGACTTGTATCATATTTATTTGAATGCATCAAGGTCAAAGGGAAAACAAAAGCAAGTCCTTCTCCCTTGAAAAAAAAAAAGGAAAAAAAAAGGCAGAAATGGTCCTGACTGCTAGCGGACCAAAATGGGTCAAGTCAAAACTGAACTTTTTTTTTAAACAATATTCAGGGAAATGAGCTAGTCCTCCCCCACTCCTTTAAGAAATATGTATCAAAACAAAAATAAACCACTTTAAAACTAGCAACAATTTGTGTTTCAGGTTTTTTTCCTTCAGAAAAACAGCCTTTTGAGATCTCAAAGTCTAGCTAATCACTTGTGAACTCAGATATTCTAGTTATAGGGAGATGTGAAACGTACAGAAAAAAGACCTGATGTTCAGTCCACAGGATTTCAATGGAAAACAACCAAAGCTTTTTTTATAATGGAGAACATAAGCCTGTATAAACAACTGTAGGATGTGTAAGGTATCATGATAATGTCAGAGACTAAAGCATGTGAGTCCGTGGGTGTCCCCCACCCAAGAGGGGTTAAAGAAGTCATCTCTCTCTGTTGATTGTGTTAGATGCGGTATGTCTGGTAATGTATTAATCTAAACCTTTAAGGCTTTGGGTAGCCAGCTACTGGGTCTAAGAATATTTTATTCTCCTTTTGATGACTATCTTCATTTTGTAGGATGGGATGATCAGATAACATAAAGCATCAGAGATTGGTCACAACTAGGGATAGGATGTTAGACATTTTCTTATAAACAATAAAAAATCTTTTCCTCTGGGGAATGATTCTCACATCGTCAGTGTTGAAGGTGTTGTCAAGAAGGTATTTCCCACAGGTCAGATCTTAGATTTTCTTTTATCTCCCTTTTTTGGGTGAAGGAAGTCTAATTCTCATTATTTAGGAATTTTTAAGTTGATGTGTTCTCTGAGTTTACATATGCCTAAGTAACGGCAACAGCTCTCCCTTTCTTTGGACATGGTAGCTTGTTTCTCTTGCTCTCTTCACCCCCCCTGCACCCCACCCCCAATTTTTTTTTACCTTAAGACCTTAGTCTGCATGATTGGCGGTGCTTTGTGCATGGGATGGGGGCCACGAGGAGAAAGTTCCTCTTACAATTTTACGATTCTGACTGACTTACATAGTTGCCTCGACTTGTCGTATCCACATTTTTTATGACCTCACTTTATCATGCTGTGGAAATATATGAATATTCACACTATATACTTACATAGTGTTTTCAGTTTTCTGGGTGAAAGAATCAGTGAGATTTCTCTGTCCTTACTGGCCATCACTGTAATTTTTTACCAGTGACATTATAGTCTGTCTCAGAGAAAGAGATGCATGTGCCAGTGTCCTGCTGCTCCTGTTCAATTTGCAAACAGTAAGAGAAAGTTTGTCAAATTCAAAAGTTTACAGCATGCTTATTTATCACCATCTTGCAGGTTAAAAAAGCCACCACATCAACTGCTGCATTTTTCCCAGCAGAAAACAGGTGTATGTTGATTACTTCATCAACAGGGAGACAGCAACTCCAGCTCCCATTTACTGTGTCATTACAATGTAAACTGGCTGGTGAGAGATGGTGACAAGCTGATGTGTAGAGGACTAGATAAAGTTAAGATTAAGATAAAGTTTCCAGGTGTTTATGCAGTTTGCAGTTTGAACTGGCAAAACTTTTACATCTCTTGACGGAGTTTAACACTATATTACGATTCAGACTATTTTGGTTTTCCAAGTAATGAGAAAAAGAAAGAGAGACTGGAAAGGTCAAAAGAGACAGGACAGGACTGGTATCCCTTGACAATTTAGCCTTTGATCCAGACAAGAGAAAAAAATGTATTTAATATTTTTGTACTTGACTTTAAGGACATTGCTTCTGTGCTGAAAATTAAGCATGTGCTGAAAGGCTGGCCTGGATTGGAGCACAAGTCTTCAGTTTACTTTCTGAAAAGAAACCACCTGCTTAAAGCTGGAAAATCATATAAACATTCAGAAAGCTTTGTTTAACCATAAACATTTCATACCCTGATAAAAACAAAGGAGTTATGATAACATCAAAGGGAAACACTTTATTGATTAAACAGTTTTATATATTTCTTCCTAATATGGAAAGGTTCTTTAAAAATAATAAAATAACATTAAAAAACATGCTCCAACATAAAATAGTACCATGAGAGTATGATCTATTGATTTTACTATACTGTTGTTCTCATAAGTAGTAATGCACTATGTATACTTGGGGTGCCTTGGGCAATTAATTTTGATTTTAGTTGTAGTTCTTCTGTGTGTTTTATTTTTTAATTCACTAAAACCAAGTGGTAAAGTATAAACCAAAGCTGTAAAGATCTATTTGAAAATTATTTAAATGCATTTTACATTTTTAAGAAATAAATACTTTGAGAACATATATAACGAAGACTGCAACAGAGAGTACAAAAAAAGAAATATGAATACTAGTAAATAAGAATAAACTTTCTAGTATCTCCAGGGAAAATAAAATAATAAAAATAAATATATTTTTGTCACATCAAACTAAACCTACCAGAAACAAACAAACTGTATATGCATCCATACTATACATAATCAACAGCTGGCGTTTTTAGGTTCTGTCATTTTGCTGTTGTGTAGACCAAACAAACAAAGTAAGAAGATGAGGTAAGCACAGAGAGGTGAGGCAACATACTCCAAGACATATCTCAGTTTGTATAGTAAGATGTCGTTGACATGAAAAAGTACTGGGGCTACCAGCATAGCCTGTTCCCTGTCTTGGTATCTGCCTGTATCATCTAAACGTGATAATCTTGTCAATGACAGCAGGTCCATGAGAGCAGCAAGAAATGTAAATCCTTTTGGTTCTTAGTAGATTATAACACTGCAATTCTGCAAGAAAAGCAGAAACAGAATAATTCCCAGTCTTCGTGTTACTTTTACCACTCCTTATGTTCGCTGTTAATTACAAGCGCCACTTAAACACCTCTTGTTTGATTTTTGCCAGAAGTCAACATGCATATTTGTCTTCTCTGAAGAAACTTTGATCAAGATTGAACACAGGTGTTATTGTTACTATAATATAGTATGCATGAATATGACGTCTTCTATATGGCATAAAATTCAAGGCAAAACTTTGGATTTTATGCCGATTGTCACTGCAAGATTATAGACTAGAAGACCTCTAGGGGTCCCTTCCAACCCAAAGCTTTCTATGATTCTGTGATTCTATGATTCTAAAATAAAAATATAATGGAAGATTTAGCAGCAGGGTCATTTCAAACGGAATGACAGTACTTAATTTGCTAGATTTTTCCAAAATTCTTTATTTCAACTTTATTTAAAATAAAATTTATGTAAGTCTGAAATTGGCATGGGAAACATCCACCAGAGGTGGAATTCGAACTCTGCATACTTATATTTTATTCTAATATGCTAATTTAGGTTATTGTTTTATTAATTTGTAACCAGCAAACATAAAGCCTGTGGGGATAATTTTAGGCTAGTGAGCTGTATCTAAAACTTTACCATTCATCACTTATTGTTTGCTGCATTAGTTTAGCTGGATGATGTATTCTGTGAACTGCTAGATATGTAAGTAGTTAAAAGTAGACTTGGACTATTTGAATGTTTCAGCAGGACGCCTGTCTTTTGCTATTTAGCTGTATACAGTGTTACATTGCCTAGCAGCAATTAGTGTAAAAGTGATGAATGAATAGCTCATAGGTAAATTCTTATAGTTGTATGTTCATCCATTAAAAATCACAAGATTTTAAAGTAGCCTAAACAGATTAAGGAAAGAGACGTATGGGCTGCTTTTACATTGGAAAATTGCACAGTGCCAGGCAAGATTCCCATGCAGTTGTACTTCACTTACCACATTGTTCAATTTATAACATAGTCCCTGACATGATTTTGATTTATATCAAGCAGTACTACCTGAGCCCTGCTGGGGAATTAACATGGGCCACAGACCATTCCTAAGCAGCAATTTGTATGCTGCTACCTAATTTTGGAGAGTAAAAAATGCTTGGTAGTAAGGATGCACAAGGTCATAACATACAAGGGGACCTCAGAGTCAGAGAACACTCTGGACACACTCAGCTGGTTAACATGGGCAGTTAACCAAGTGGACCTAATCTCATCTACATTTAGCTATGTAAAAGCCTAGGCTATCTGCCTAGGATTCCTCTACTGACATAAGAAAGAGTTGGTCACCTCGAAAAGACGATTCCTCCCAACTACTGTAGACAGCTATGAAATACCTTTATTGGGAATAGTGAATCTGGCTGACAAAGCTTATATTAGTCACCCAACTTTAGATGGTCAGGGTAAAGTGAGACACAGTCTGGGAACTGTGAAGTTTCTAATCATCATGTTGTGTCCTTCCTTTCCAGCTAGTAAATCACCCTTTCCTACTCTCTTCCTCCAATTTCCTCTAACAGAAAGATTAATTCATTACTTGATGTGGGCCTTTAAAGAACAAGAAACTTCCTCATTTTTTCTGGTAAGAAATTTTTACTATCTAAAAGGAAGCGAATTTACTGATGCTGTTTTTTCACTTACATCTATCGTTAAATACTGTGGATATATTGTCCTCAATGACAGAACTATTCACCCTCAAACTTATGTTTTCCTCTCCAGGAGTTTCAAACTGGAACTCTAGTTCTGTGAGCATAATTTGTATTTCTTGCTACATTAATAGCATAATTTTTACTCATTTCCGTTACTGTAGGACCCTGGGTGTGGGTCCTGGTGTCCCACTGTGGTTTTTTGTTTTTTGCATTTTCTTCTACAACTTTTACAACTTAACTCTACACTTCATGGCCAGAAAGAATATATAACTGTGACCAACCACTCACAAAAGAATTCTTCATCGACCCTGTGTAATTTGATCATATACTTTGCAACTCTTTTGTTGTGATGCACTTTTTCAACTAGTTTTAGCTTTATTTTTGATGCGATATGTTTCCCATTTATGATATTAATAATTATAAATACATTTTTTGGAAATTTCTGATGAAGGTTAGAGGAAAAGAAGGGAAAAAAAAGCACTGCTATTCTTCCTCTCTGCTTATAAATCCTTTAAATCCTTCTGATTTCCAGATTTAGGGCAGTTGTAACACATAAGTTAGCCTTACACACTTTTCCACACTAAGAACCCTGCACTGACTCACAGTGCTGTTGGCTAGAAGAGCACCCATTTGAAAGTATATAAAATTAAGTGGCCTACAGAGGACCAACAAGAAGATAAGTTATGGCATATTAGAAGAGAAGTGCACAGATTCCACAGTAATCCAGTGGGATGGTGCATTGCTGTATTGTCTATATGAAGGGAATGCTCCTCTGGAAGCATTTTGCTTTGACAAGTGTAAATGGGAAGAAAGAATAAGTTAATCAGTAAGATGGGACTTGTAGTGAAAAAACAACCTTGGGAAGAAGTTCTCTTTAGCGCTGCTTCATTTCCTTTGAGTTTCTAAGTTGTACATCTGACAAGCAAAACAGCCCAAGAATTGATGGTGTCATTCTTCCTCTGGGTCCCTCATGTGAAGGGGGAAGAATTGCTCCAGTTGCATCTATCACTGCACAGAGCAAGACCCGACCTGTTACATCCCACTTCACCTCAACTATCTCCTGCCCCTGCACTTAGCACATAGATGTCACTGTATGCCTGCAATACTGTCTCCTTTTCTTTCCTGTACTTTTGCCCCCTAATTGTCATTGCCTAATACTGAACTTTCAGTCTCTGATTACACTTCAAACTGTTAGTGAAACCCAAAGGGGGAGAGGTATGCATGGAAAGGTCTGGAACTCATTTTCTTCCTCCTTTCTGCTCTGGGTCTGTTCATGGCTCCTGACCCACAAGCATATTTGTGGCTACATAAGCAATTTTAAATGCCAGGAAAGGTGCAGAGTTAATGAAAAATATGAGATAATTGATGGAGAAGTTCCTTTAGCAGTTCCTTGCAAATGTCAGGTGAATGGCCACATTTTTGGAAAATAAGTAGACCTTTTTCTTCAGTATTTTAGAAATTTTGTGGAAATTTAATATATAGTTTTTCCTTATTCTTTTTCTATATCTCTGTGCTAAGATTATATTAAGATGCAGGCTTGTTAGTCAATATGTGTTAAGCTGAAAAATCTCTGAAGGACTATTTTCTAGTAGATTCTAGCAGTTTTCTTCTGACTAAACTTGCCATTCTTCTCTTGTTATTTTTCCTTTAAAAGAAAGCAAACTTTGAAAAGTAAAATGTTATAACCCTCTGTAGTCAAAGCTTCCATTATGTTTAAGAAACATCTTCAAATGAATGGGATCTCAGAGGTGACAGATACAGTTAGTCACAGTGGATAAGTGCCATAGCCTATTGGTTCTGCTATGACAATCAGCAGCACTTTGGTTAACAGTGTAGGTAATTACACTGTTATAGTTAACAATGCAGTAAGATGAATGCACGGAATTTACTCTTGTGTTAGAAAAATTGCTTTCTTGAGAACACCTCTGAAAATATTTTACACAGTGAAGGCTTTGCCTAAATTTTTATGTTCTAGAAACTTTCATTTTTTTAATGAAAACTTAAATTCTGGAAGATACAGCAAAAGCTGCGGGAAGGCCATTACTAGGCTCCATATCTTTTTGAGGCAGCAGATTTTCTTTACCTGTAGTTTCCTATTGTCTGAGAGCATGAGTACTAAACAGGATGAATTTGAATCAATAATGCTGGAGGAAAACTGTGAAAACATAGCAATTACTGCAACATGGTGGGATGAAACACACAACCAGAATTTTAATATGATTGGGTATACACTTTATTAATGAGAAAAAAAGGTAAGAGTGGATGGAAGAGACTCTTTTTGTAATCTGTTTTCACATAAAAAACATATTAAAAACAAATCAAATCTTAAAATAAATACATTTGATAATATTTACTTAGAGTAGTTAGAGAAAAGTCAATTATCTGTGATAGAAAAGTCATATATATTTGTGAATTTTATGTTGATGTTCTGTTTTTCAAACAACCATGGCTCTGAACTCTTATAACCATGGACAAACTCTCAAAAAGAGGATGATTCAGGATCAAGAATGGACGTAGAATTTTATTTTCCACATTTCTATCAAAGTTGTCTCTGCTTTAAGCAGAGGTACAGACTACATGATTTCTAGTGGTCTTGCCAGCCTACATGGTTGTAAGATTATAAATGTACACACAAGTGTTTCAATAAATTAAATATTTTTGAAACCATTTGAACTGTTGCATCAAAGATCCTGACCTGGAAAAGACCCTCAAACCAACATTTGAACTTCTGTAGAAACCATTTTTATATTAAGGAAGGATGTTTCTGCCCACAGTACTGAATGTTAAATATCTTTTAAGGTTTTTATTATCTCTCATGTTGGGAAAATGCAGTGACTAATTAAGGAAGGCCATGAAAATCTGTGACTTTAAAAATGTTTTTCATTTGCAAAATATGCAAAATGTCTTTTTCTTTTACAGACAACACCCAACTTACTGGAGGGTGAAGGGGAGGTTTTGCCTGTCCTTCTACCCTTAAGATCTCCTGATACATCACCTATTCTATAAACAGATGCATCATGGTAATATGACAACCTGGCTCACACAATTTCCTAACTGCATCATAAAGATATTCATTGCTGTTTAAAAAGAATTGGAGGATTGCTCATAGCAGACTATGCTTTTTAAAGTCCAAAGTCCTATAAGCTACTCAAACCTTTAATAATTTCTCATATGCTAATTACTTGCTTTCTTGTTTCTGAATAAAGACCTTTTGATTTTGTTTGATACAAAATACCCTTTTCTCAGATTATCTCTCTGTATTTGAATTAGTATTTTGAGCTGTAGCATGCTGTATTGGAATTGCTGGTAAAACTCAGATTTATACAGTGTTCTTTATTTTATTAGTAACTAATTTATATTGTATAAATATTAGAGTTGCAAAGAAAGTCACATTTTTAAGAAAGAAGAATATGAGAACTCTTTCAATATTGAAAAATAAATAGGAATAGTGGAAAACATCAATATATTCATAGAGGAGTCCTTCCATGGCTAGCTGAAAATGTCTAAAGAAACATTAAGCAATATTCTCCTAGGATACACCTCTGAAAAGTCTTGATCAAACATGTGGAATTGCACTGGAGGGGAACAGAAAGACTGTCGTTTTGGCTTTTTTGTAACAATTTATGAATTGAGTTTAAATTATTTGCTTGAAAAATATTGGAGCAGAAAACAGGACAAAAATAAATTTACAAATCGAGCGGCTCTACAACCAATTGTGTCATTCCCTACTTGCAGGAGCTGAGAAATCTGAGACCTCAGCCAAAGTGAGTGATCGCCGAGGGGTGTTGTGAGATGGTCTCTCTGGGCATGTTTGCTCTTGGAACTGCAATCTGCCAGTACTTGAGGTGTAATTCAGATATTTATGACACCAGTGAGGCTCTTTACTGCTACTTATTGTCTGTCAAAGAAGTGGTTTTAACTACAACCTCCCCAAACGGTAAGGAATCCCTATCTGAATGTCATCTCTCTGCACAGTTAAAAGAATTATTGGGAATTAAAGTACAAATTTTTACTTTCAATTCAAGGAATGGTATAGTATTGACAGCAAAGACTGAGAAGGAGACCTCTGTCTTAAACCCTACATGAGTAGTTAGGATGTCTTCCCGAGATACAGGGTTGAGCAAAATATCTTGTCGTCTTCACAACAAAGAGTTTTAATCCCTGAGCAAATGGCTATAATTATCAGTTTCCACACTTGCAAATTTTTGATTAAAAGCATTTTACTTCCTATAAAATGTTTTTTTAAAATTGATTTGGAGTACTATAGAATCCTTTTTTAATTTGATGAAATATATTTTAATGTCACATTCAGTGAAATAATCAAAAATAATTTTAATTAAACCTCTCCTATTTTCTTCCAGATTTATTTTTAGCAACTGAGATAAGATAGAGAATGACTTATTGAAGGGAAAACTGAAGTCTTTGTCACCTGTATTTTCATCAGCAAGAAAGAATTACCAGTCCAAGTGGTTCTCCAGAGACATCCAGAAACCTTAGCAGAAAGACTCATATTTAAGCATTTCATAGTCTGCAAATTCATGAAATATTTTTGCTTCCTTTCCTGAATTAAGAAGTTAGACACATTTCATTTCTTGCTGCTTTGTCAACTCACCATTTCTGAAATAAATTTTTAAATCCCTGCAAATCATATATACATAGTATACGACCTTTTTTTAAATAATGTTGGGTATTTTTCTGTATTACATTCTGACTTCCTGCTGCCAATAGCAGGAATTCTGTGTAAATACCAAGAGCTCATTTTCTGTTTTACTTGTGTGAAAAAATAATTTTCCTATTTGTATGCAGCACTGTCTCTCTTTTTCTCATCACAATCTCCAGCTGGAGACTAAGTTATAATTTTAGGTAGGGTATTTTGATGCTTTTGCATTTTGTTTCTTTTTCTATTTTTGTTTTAAAATACAGTGCTTACTTGAAGGTAAATTAGAATAAAAAGCTGACTGTTTCAAATAACCTTTTTCAGAGATTTCCTTCTGAATGCTTTTCATTTTTATACATTGCATTAGTGAACATTAAATCTGATGGGAAAGTGGTACGTCAGTCACTAAAGTACTGTGTTAGAAAAGAATAAATGGTAAGTTCGTAATCAAAGACACTTAGCTACAGTCTCTAGACTTGCTGTTTCTATTCTCAAATTATTTTAAAAGAATGCCAAAATGCTTTCTTTCCTGACTCTTAAGAATCAAAACTGTTGGGAACTTTCTTGCATGCTATAACACACTGCATAATTCCTGAAATGGGATGGAAAAATATCACAATCCCTATTTTTGCACATTAAGAATACATCAATCTTTCCATATACTGGAATTCAAATTTTCTTGAAAATCCAGCAGTGTGGGAAGATAGAGAAAATGTTGAAATGGGCTTAATGTACTTTACCTTATGAACCTGCAGCCCAGACAAACACCTTTAAAATGTCTTAGATTGTATTTGTTTTAAGTAATTATTAGACTTAAACAAAATGAAAGCATATTATCAGTTTGTGCAAACTCATCTAGCTTGAAGGTGGCAATCAATATCTACTTAAAATACAGTAACAGCATCTTGTGACAGTTGTCTGTGTCAGAATTCCCAGCTCTCTTAAAAAAGGAGATGCAAGCAGGTTTTAAGATGTCAAATGAAGCATTAAAAATAGCTATTTAAACTTGATATTCTAATCATTCTGATCTTCAGCTACAGTGAATCAAACATTTTACCTGGGGCAAATTTCGGTAGGAATCATAAGCTGCTAATGGCTGTGTTTTTTGCCTAACTCTGAAATATCAAGCTGAATACTACATTTGCATATAAAAACTGACTGTGATGAAAATCACTAAAAACGGTGAAAAAATGTTAGATTTATCAGCTCCTGTGAATTTTAATTGGCTTTTTAAGGCTAAAAATATGAAGAAAGTCTGTGGTAAGAGATACTGTTTGAAAATGATAAATACTGAAAAGATATAGCTGACTTGAAGAAGCAAGAATAGTTACTGTAATTGGATACCAGGTCATGAATGAGGAAAAAGATGGAAGAGATTAAATGCCTCACAGAGGAAAAATGAGGCCTGCGAGAATGAAGGAGAGTCTAAATGTGAAAAAGAGATTGTGTTACTGCAACCTGTCTTGGAAGGCTTAAATAGCAGAGCTGGAGAGCTGCTCCTCTCAGGCTGACATGTCCTCTTAATAACCTCACCAGTTCCTTTCTTCCCTCCAACTCTTCTGTTTTCCCCAGTAAGCTAGCAAGAAGCAAGTAAAACCTGCACAAAATTAAGAAAAAAAAAAAGGGAGAAACAGCGTGAGAAACAAGGCTGATGATATATTGAAGGAATGCAACTATACTAGATGTGATACTGCTATAACTTCTGCAGGTTCAGTAGGAAGCAGCAATTTTAATTATCTTCACCAGTGCTGGCTTTACCCAGATTAGCCACATACATGGCTAACATACGTATGTTAGCCAGACAGGTGTAAAATCAAAGTACGTGGGCAGGGTCACTTACATCCTTCAAGAGTAATATTTAGCATGATTCTGACATAAGTGTGTTTCAAGCTGGTTAGTATCTTGGCACCTTCCTGAACAGGGCAGGGGCAGCATGTACGAGGCGGCCGTTTTAAGGAACAGATTAGAATTCAGCCATGTGATGCTGAGCCATGCTGTACTGTTTTCTCTCAGAGAAAGTGCTTTGGCTCATTTTACTTAGAGCCTGGGAGATGGCAAGTAACTCACCCCAAGCTCCCAATCAGGCTTAGTACTACATATCTTGGAAAAGAAATTTACAGAGCTTCATGCATTGCTATCCAGGACTTAGAAAAACCTTTGCTTTACCGAATCATGCCACTATGGGAACAGGTGTTACACTTAATTAAAAGTTCAGTGTTTTATTTTGGCTTTTTTTTTTTAAGAGATGATAAATTTATAAATGCTTCTAACTAGCTCTGATCAGTTAGTATACTCATTTGTTGGTTGAAATGTGAATGCTGCTCCTGGATTTTACATGCTTCTGCTTAGATTAGAGCTGAGCAGCCTCTGGTCTCCCTGTTTATGCTGGGATCAGGCACATACCCTTCAAAGTAGAATCCTTCTCTTAAATAGGTCCCAGGGTCTGTGCTGTTTTCCCAAGTCAAGAACCTCCATGTCCATCAGTCACAAGCTTGCAGTATGCTACCCCTCAATTTTTACATCATTTCATACAAAAACACTGTTCTAAGCAACTCATTGATAGTTGAGTCAGTGCAAACAGCAGACAAAAATTGTCAGTGCAAAAATTACCTTACTCATTTCAGGAGCTTTTTTCTGAGACTGGATGGCTCTCTAGGATGCACCATAACAGTCTTTTCATGTGCTCCTTTTATGCATCACTGGGCCTCTATTTCTATGTGATTAAACACAAAAACTGATTTTGGAGATATTGTAAAATTCATTTTGCCTAGTCAGCATTTCACATTGCTACGGAGTATATAAAAATGTTGAGAAACCATATGACTAGTGCATCAAAAATGCTTCAGAAAATTGTCCTTGGTTTGCATTTTGTGACAAGAAAATTTGAATAATTTTTATATTTATGTTTAATCATTTCAAAAGCAGAAGTTAAGATTCACATATTTCTTCATGAGGTATGGCAAAAAGAATTAAACTTAAGAATTTTGAAGTGTGAATGCGTGTTGGTGTGAAATGTGTATCAGAATTTAGAGGTGCTGATTTGAAAGAAACCAAACTTCTAGATATCTGGGAGTTGTCCTGTTGCTGAGGCTGAGGCGTATGCTGTGTATGAAAGGCAGAATACAGAAGCATTCTAAGAACAAAAGCACTGGTACGGTGTCAGTGTTTTGGGATAAAGATGAATGTTTTGTATAAATGTAGTGTCTGTCTTTTCTGCATTGGCAACAACTTATAGAGATGATTACAAACGAAGGGAAAATTTGAGGTACAATATTATGGCAGTTTTGGTTTTACATGATGGTTTCCTATAGCAGAGAAAAAATGCTCAGTGGTGTTTTTAGGAAATAGTAATACTTTGACATTTGGAAAATCTGTTGCATGGTCTGAAATGAAATAAATGTGCAGTCTGCCCAAACACATTTTTTGGTAGGGTGTTTTGGTTATTACAGCAGATAAGATAAATATGACACAAATATGAATGAAAATTGAAGGAAGTGAAAAGGACAGTAGTGCTTAAGGTCAGTAGAGATAAAACTAAACCTTGTTTACATTCTGGTGACAAGTTCATTGACAAGATAGTCTTGTTGCTGACAACAATACCTACAGCGAACTGGACAACCCAAGTTTCTCAGAGCACTGGCTATTAACAATGGTTTAATAAGAAAGGAAATTAAATATCGCATGTAAAGTAGAAATTCCTGCTACATTTCCCAACAAATAAATTATGAGTCCCGTCAATGTATATAGACAAGAGACCTAGACAACTACTGTGAATGACAAAAGTCAACTCAAAACCTTCAGGTAAAATATTGAACTACAATTAATAATAGGATTTGAGGTGATGTGACACATAGAAAAAGAAGTCTTTTCAACGTCAGCAGGAGGTTTGTCAAGGACCAGCTGCCCTGAACATGGGAAAACTAGCAAAATCAGTGTACATGGAACAAGTGCAGACACTAACAGACCTTAGCCTCCATCCCAAGCATCCCCTCGGGCATCCCCACTGCCTGCCCATGGTCCTGGAGCCCCTTTTCAGCTCAGCACAGGGACGTCAGTCCCTGCCCCAGAAGCACTGCATGAGTGCTGGTCTCCAGCCACATCTCCTGGAAGGACCTCAGTCTTATGTCACAGGTAGTCCTGCCACCTGCAGGCCTGAAATACTAGCAGGATATCCTGGCTGCACCCTGGACCTCACTCATTACCTCACCTTCTCTGATGACCACCTGTGGATGACTGACAGAGCCTGTCACTGTCACCACCTGACCGCACTCAGACAAGGGGGATGTCTGGCCAGGTGGTTCAGTCACTGTTCACCTTGCCTCCTGGA
>Ga0181612_117072_pt1 | contig 13941 bp, 6 predicted proteins | sample HoacroProtozoa21_FD_119630 | JGI IMG/M metagenome (GOLD analysis project Ga0181612, IMG submission 119630) | Hoatzin crop microbial communities from Cojedes, Venezuel. Combined Assembly of Gp0051906, Gp0051904, Gp0051908
TTCCACGTTTGATATAATGTTGGATATCTCTTCTCTGTACTTTTTATCTTTGCTGTTGTGTTAATAAATACTTGCATTGAATCAGATATTGTTGTTAATGTATCATCTCCACTTTTTACTTCTATTATTGAGTAAAATGGATTTGAGCTACAATTTGAAGTATTGCTGCTATCGTAATCTGTATATTGTGTTGTTTTTTCACTAGTCACATATGATAATTCAAAATAGCCATTGATTCCGGCTTCTACTTCAATTGCATTATAAATTATTAAATAGTCTCCATCTTCTTTATAGACAAAGGTTACTTCTTTCTTTTCTTCGCTTGTATAATCTTCATATTCACTTGCGCTTGGCAACGACATTTCATAATAATCACTTTTATTTCCATCACGATTAAGTAATATTGATTTTGGAACGTTCATTTGAATTGCTTCAGCTGGAAATTCTTTTAGTCCTGACAAGGCATAATTTACTCTAAAAGAAAATGCATGGTCCTTTGCATCTGAACTTGCTGTCCATACTAAATTACCGTTACTATCTAATTTTGCACCCGAAACAAATTGGATAACAAAGGCTTCAATTTCGTGGTCATCGTTTGATAGCTTTTCCTCGACTGTCGGTATTGTTACAGTTGGACGAATTACATTGTTTGAATCAGCATTTTCATTTGAGTTCTCACTCTCATTCGCAATTTCATTATCGCTTTCATCAGTATCTTTATTTACATCTTCATTTCCGTTTTGCTCTTCATTGTCATCCGCTTTCTCATTATCGTTTTCATTTATATTATCGACATCAATGTTATTATTTTTATTTGTACTATTAGTATCGTTATTATTATCATCATTATTGTTTAATGCATCTATTGTTTTAATCGCACTATCTAATTTTAATTCTGAGCTTCCAAAAGTTGTTGAAGCTTTTAAATTATCAATTGTGTCAGTATTTATTGTTTTATATGTTAAATCAGATGCACTATCTTGTTGATCATCGTTTTCGTTATCAATGCTACTTTCCTGAGCATCACTTTCAACAATATTCTCATCCTTCCCTTTTCCAGTTTTTTCACTTTCAAGCTCATTTTCAGATTCATTTTCATTTTCGTTTTCAGTTTTATTTTCATTTCTATTTTCTAATGTATCTTCATTATCATGTTCACTTGCTACACTTTCATCGTTTTCTGTACTTTTTGCTTGTTTTTCTTGTATCTCTTGTTCATTATTTTGCGCTTCAGAAATATCTGCTTTTCTTTCTTGCTTTGCTAGCTCCTCCGTCTTCTCACTTGACACAACAGTATTAGCTGCAGCAGTATTATTTTCTGCAACATTACTATTAGTGGTTTTGGCCATTACTTCAATAGCTTGAAATGAATTATTAAAAATCATGAAAACAATTATTAAACTTGCAAACAATTTTGTGCAGTTTAATCTTTTCAACATTGTTTTTTGTTTGTTTTTCTTTCCATTACTATTATTAGCATTACGAATATTCTCTAACATATATTTTTCACTCCCCTTATTTTTTTGCAAATTTATTTATGCTTTTTCTTCATGTTTTCATTCTTGCTTTTATTTTGCAATTATGTTTTTTGTTGTTCTTTCAAGTTTATTTTAAATGTGCACCATTTACGCCTTAATTTATTATTTTCAAGTTTAACTTATCATAACTCTCCAATAATATAAAGACTTCTGCTGTCTTCGATTCTGCAACTTCAACATAAACGCGGCTTTGCTTGATATTACATACATTCTACAATTATTATACATTTTCAAACTAGTTTGTAATATATAATGCAAAAACAAAATAAGAGCAGCAGACGATTTTATTCGTCTGCCACCCCAACATTTGACTTAGAGCCCCTTTCATTTAACATTGAGCTCAACTTTTAACATAAATCTCATTTAATATAAAGTTTATTTATATTTTTTTATTTATATATTGCCAACTTTAAGTCAATCAACTATATATTATTGAATAACTCAACATTATTAAATAACATAACATCTCTATTTTATATATTTGCCAACAACGGTGGAGCAATTTGCTTCTTTCTTGAAACTACTCCCTCTAGCACCATTGCATCGTCGCTATCTAATTTTTGATTAAATGCTTTTTCGACTGCTTCTTTTGAATTTCCTAAAGCAATAATTTTTGAGTTTGTATTTATTATGTCAGTTATAACAAACATAAACAAATCCAAATTTTTATCTGATATTTCTTTTTCCATTGCGAAAGCCAATTCGTCTTTTCTTGAGAAAACATCGTTTATATCCGCTGTGTTAACTTGAGCTACTACAAATTTCTTTCCTTTTTCCTCGAATTCCTTAGCGTCCATGTTTATAACTTCTTGTGCTGATAATGTGCTGATATCTGTTCCAGCTTTTAACATTTCTAAAGCATATTCTTCGCCGTTTATTTCGGCAATTTCTGCTAATTCTTTAAATGCTGCAACATCTTTTTCAGTACATGTTGGTGATTTCAACAATAGTGTATCTGATGCAATTGCGCTTAGCATCAATGTTGCAGTCGCTTTATCCACCTCTATACTATTTTGCTTGTACAACTCAAATGCAACAGTACAAGTGCAACCATAAGGTTTTGCTATATAATATAGCGGATTAATTGTTGAAAAGTCAGAGATTCTATGATGGTCAACCACTCCAATTACTTCGGCTTTTTCACGTCCAGCAACGCTTTGAGCAGCTTCATTGTGATCGGTTAGTACAATTTTATCGCCCTCATTCACCTCAGAAATTTCTCTTTGTGGTTCAATTCCTAAATATTTGAAAACATATTCTGTTTCTTTATTCAATTTTCCTAGCCTTACAGCTTCGGCTTCATGTCCTTTATCTAATTTGTTTATTAAATTTGCTACAACTATACTTGAGCAAATTGCATCTGTGTCGGGATTTTTATGTCCCATTACCAAAACCTTTTCCATTTTGTTCCTTTCTTACAATACGAATTACTCTATGCGTAATTTTTTATACTATCATAATATTTCTGCTTATTTTTTTGACTTTATATGATATCCATGCTTATTTTTCATTTCGCTATAAAATAACATATAAACAGTTAATATATTATTGTTTATTTCCGCACATCGCAGCCGCTATTATATCTCGCTTCTGCCTTATTGTCAATTACAGCTCCGTCATCAGGGGGCCTCATCTACAGCTGGCGATAATTTTTTTATCAAAATTTTTGCCTACAGTTATATCGCTTTTTCATTCGCTTTTCTTTTTCCTTTATAGCTTTTTCATTCGGTGTCCTCAACTACAACTGCAGCCTCTGCACTTTCCTCGGCTTGGACATTCTCTGACAAATCATTAGAAATCCAATCCCCTACATGCGGCTTAAATTGACAATATACAAAGTCTGCCACAAAAATTGCGACAAGTACTGCACATAAAATGATTTTTATTTTTTCATCTATTCTCTGCAACCAATTTTCTAACAAAGGTGCTATTAAGTATACGCATGCTGAGCCTCCAAGCCCGAAGAATACTGCACCTTCCAAGCATACTCTTCCATTTATGTTTAAGAATATTCCGTTGTAGTTCCAATATTCAAGTCCCATGATTGCCTCTAAGTACCACGAGGTCAAGTATTCAATCACCGTGCATAAAATCATTACAACAAAAAATGTTAACCATGGGCGTTTCAGTATTTTTCTAAAAACCTCAAACTTCGTTAGCACTATTATCAATGTACAACCGGCTCCATAAATTGGCAGCCACGGCCCGTAGAATGTTCCTCTATTTACAAATTTGCCTGTTTGGTAAAGCATTAGTAGTACTTCCCATATCCAACCTGCAAATGCAAATATAAAGAAAAACAAAATTATTGATGTTAATTTATAATTTTGATTGTATTCTATTGTTTTTCTTTCTTTCACTTTTGCGATATCTGGATATACAGCAATCTCTCCATTTTCATGTACTAACTCGCTATGCTCTTGTGCCACCAAATCCGGATCAAATAAATATCTATCGTTTAATTTTTCATAATTATATTTTCTCTTACTTATATATTCTTTGCGCAATTGTTCATAATAAACTGCATTAGTCATTGCATAATAAGGTACCACGTACAAACCCGCAACACCAAGCGTTATAAAGGTTAAAAGTATCCACCCAATAAATGTTAAATCCAATTTAAATGCTTCAAGTTTGTGCCCATCCATCATTTCACGAGACATTTTAATTGCATCGCGAGCAGAAATTTCAGGGTTTTCTGCGCTAATGAATTCTGTCATTCTATATGAATATCGCTTAATCGCTCCGCCTACAATAGTTATGTTCCATAGTAGCGAATATAATTTATATAGAAACACAACTTTGACGCTTGACCAATAAACTTTTTTTCTAAAAACCCCAACAACACGCTTCATCTTTGAACCATGATAGTAGATGTTTTCTTCGAAAAATCTTTTTTCACCAATTCTCATTGGATTAGTAATAAATATTTGAATTAAGTAACCGATGATTGCTGCAATTATTACTATAATTCCCTCTGCTGTAACTCCCGGAATAACATCAGCTATCGAATTTATGATTTCGGTAATTCTACTTTGACCCTCTGTAAGCGTTGTGAACACACCATATAGAAAGCCTTTTGTGACGTTATGCTTCTCATTAAATTCTTTTACTATTTTTGCATCTTCTCCCGTAAGCATTCGTAGCAAAACCCTAGTTATATAGTTTGTATTTCCAATATCTGCAGAGTTTACACTTTCGCTCACACTCTCCGTCGCAATCTCACTCATGCTTTCGCTTGTACTTTCGCGCGCGTCATCATTAAAGCTCTCATTTGTTTCGTTGTTTTCATTATTTTCAGCAACTTCTACATTTTGCTCTGCGCGCTCATTGCTCGTGTCTTCCGCTTCACTCTCAGTTATTCGTTCATCGGTATAAGTCGTAATTCCTTTATTCCAGGCATATTCAATAATTGCTTCTTCGACAGTTTTAATATTTGATAAACCATTACGAGCAAATACATATTCACCAACAATCACAGTCATTACAAAGCCAACAAAAATCATAGCCCAAAAATTTGCACTTAGCGATCTCTTTGCTCTTTTTTTCAGCTTCTCAATCTTCATACTTTCTCCACTTTTTATTACGGATTTTATTTTTTATTTTGTTTTTTGTTTTTCTATTTATTTAAATATCTCTTTATAATAGCTCAAGCGTCCGCGGAGTCAAAACGCGGACGCAAACTTTTTATTTATTATATTTTAATGACTCCGCTTACTATATAGCTTTCTTTTTCCATTGGTAAAATTTTACTTCCACCGCAAATTACCATTACATCGCCTTTTTCCAAAATTCCTTGTCCCTCTAACAAACGAATTCCTTCTTCAATGGTTTTGTCAATCGTTTCCTTTGGCTCAATATAAACCGGATATACATTTTGAATTAATCCCATTCTGTAGAAAGTACGTCTATCGTCAGTTATTGACACAATTGGACAGCCCGGACGCAATGATGAAATATAATTTAACGATACACCTGTATGAGTATATGATAAAATTCCATTTGCAATAACTTCCTTAGCTGTTACGCATGCTGCATATGCTGCAACTGCTTTGAAATTATTTTTCGAATGCACATATCCTTTTGCGCTGAATCTATTCCAATAGTGCAACGAACCTTCGCACGCAGCTGCTATCTTATCCATATCTTTTACGCATTCTACTGGATATTTTCCACTTGCACATTCTCCTGAAAGCATTACGCAGCTTGTCAAATCGTATACTGCATTAGCAACGTCTGATACTTCTGCTCTTGTTGGGCGTGGGTTTTCTTCCATTGATTCAAGCATTTGTGTTGCAATTATTACTGGCTTGCCCGCTTCGTTGCATCTTCTAATCATCATTTTTTGTACAACCGGCACTTCTTCCATCGGAATTTCAACACCTAAATCTCCACGTGCAACCATGATCCCATCGCTCAATCTTAAGATTTCATCAAAATTGTCAATTCCCTCTTTGCTTTCAATTTTCGAAATAATTTTTATATCACTTCCGCCATTTTCTTCAAGCAAATTTCTTATTTGAGCTACATCGTCAGGACGTCTTACAAACGAAGCAAATATATAATCAAAACCAGCTTTAACTCCTGATATTAAATCTTCTCTATCTTTTTCTGAAAGTGCTGGCAAGTCATTTGGAACTCCTGGAAGATTTATTGTTTTTCTTTGTCCTAATAAGCCCCCATGAGTTACTTCTGTTACAATATCAGTATTATCTACATATTTTACTCTACATTCTATTGCGCCATCATCCACAAGAATTTGGTCGCCCTCTTTTACATTTGTATATAATTCTTTAAAGCTAATTGAAATTCTATTTGCATCTCCATCAATATCTTCAGTAATGAATCTAAGTTCATTTCCCTCATGCAATTCAACTTTTTCACCGTTCACTAATTTTCCGGTTCTGATTTCAGGGCCTTTAGTGTCTAAAGCTAATGCAACCGGCAAATTAAACTCTTCTCTAACTTTCTTTACAGCATTTATTTTTGCTTCATTTTCAGCATATCCGCCGTGTGAAAAGTTGATTCTTGCACAGTTTAATCCAGCTTTCATCAATTCTCTTAATACATTTTCGTCCTCACTTGCTGGGCCGATTGTTCCTATAATTTTTGTCTTTCTAAAATTTTTCATGTTTCCCCCTATTCTGTAATCTATTTAATACATGCCTTTGCGCCTTTTCGCGGCCTTTTTTCTTATTTTCTTGGTGCATCCTGTTTATATTCGCCACATTATTCTGTCGTCCATTCAATTGAATCACCTAAATCGCCGCATTATTCTGTAATCCATTTAATCTGATTCAATGTCATCGGATTTAAAATCATGTCATTATGTGGCACTACTCTAAATGTGTACCCATAATCTCCTCCCGACTTTAATGCTATTTGCGCTTCGTATTTATATTTTCCTTCTTCCACTTCTTTTACGAAGTCCATGTCGGTTATTTGTATATCATCGACTATGCCTTTGTCAGAAATCTTTCCATAAAACACCTGCGGCGTAATGCTCTTAACATCAATTGTTGGCGGCAATGTAACTTCGCAACCAACTGTTATTTTATTGCCTGCATCAATTGTAATATTATTAGAGTTTTCATCAGTTTGCTCAATTTTTATATCGTTGAAGTACTCATGTAAGTTATATCTCCATTCATTGTATTTTCCAACATTTTCCAGTGTGTACAAATCCTTAAGTTCAACTAGCGGCATATATAAATTGTTTGTATAATCTTGCAACATTCTTGCAGTACTATATTTTCCTGCATTCGACACAATTGATTCTTTCATTACTTGCACCCACTCCGGTGAGAATCCTTGCTCATTCTTTTTATAATATAATGGCATTATTTTATTTTCTAACGTGTCGTACAAACTATTAGAATCGGCAATGTCTTGTTGCTCATACGATGCATATTCGGCATCTGTTCCGATGGTCCAACCATTCTTTTGATTGTAGCCCTCAGCCCACCAGCCGTCCAAAACACTAAAGTTTATAGCTCCGTTTATTGCAGCTTTTTGTCCTGAAGTTCCTGATGCTTCCATCGGTCTACGCGGATTGTTTAGCCACACATCAACTCCCGATATCAAATGGCGACTAACTGACATATTATAATTTTCTAATAAAAATATTTTTCCTTTGAATTGAGGTTTTAAAGAAAGCTCATGGATATATTTTATCAATCCTGCGCCCTCTCTATCATACGGGTGAGCCTTTCCGGCAAACACAATTTGAACCGGCATATCAATTTCATTAAATATTTTTGTTATTCTTTCCAAATCCTTAAAAATCAATGTTGCTCTTTTATACGTTGCGAATCTTCTTGCAAAACCTATTGTTAAAACGTTTGGATCAAGATTGCCAACTAGTGCATCAATTTCTTCGTAAGGATAATTATTTCTTCTCAATCTATTAGTCGTTGATTGTTTTATAAAATTGAGCAATTTTTTCTTGCATTCTTGATGTGCTGTCCACAATTCTGCATCCGGTATATTGTAAACGTTGTTCCAAGTTTCAGGATTTGAAATTGAATCCTGCCAATACGGTTTAAGATACGTGTTGAACAATCTTTTAATTGTTGGCGCAGCCCAAGTGCATGTGTGCACGCCATTAGTTACATATTCAATTGGTGATTCTTGTGGTGGTACATCAGGCCATATATCAGAAAATAATTCTCTTGATACTGCTCCATGAAGTTTACTTACACCATTTTTCTTTCCTGAAATTTTTAGTGCTAGAATTCCCATGTTAAAACCATTAGAAAGTGAATCGTTTGGTTTCATTCCTAATCGCAAAAATCTTTCCTTTGGAATTCCAAACATATTCCACCAACCATCAAAATATTTTTCAATTAGCTCTACTGGGAATATATCGTTTCCAGCCGGAACTGGCGTATGCGTCGTAAATACGGTTTTGGAATATACCATGTGACGAGCCATTGCAAATGATACTTCTTTATTCTTCATTATGTCAGCCATCAATTGCAAAGTTAAGAATGATGAATGTCCCTCATTCATATGGTATACCGCTGGTTGAATGTCAAGCATTTGCAATAATTTTACTCCGCCCATTCCTAAAACAATTTCTTGTTGCATACGATATTCATTATCACCACCATATAATTTAGTTGTGATATCGCGGTACTGTCCTGCATTTTCATCAATGTCAGAATCAAATAAATACAAATTGATTCTTCCTACATCAACTCTGTACACTTTTAATTTTACATCGCCCTCCGGCATCTTTAACGACACAAGAATATCTTCGCCATCAGTATCTTTTACTTCATGTAATGGAAGATATTGCGTATCAATGTCCTTATATACAGTTTGTTGCTGACCGTATCCATCTATTTCTTGAGTAAAATATCCATGCTTATATAGCAAACCTATTCCTACAAGCGGAATTCCAAGGTCACTTGAAGACTTTAAATGATCGCCTGATAATATTCCAAGTCCTCCTGCATAAATTGCAAAAGTTTGATCAAGTCCGTACTCTGCTGAAAAATAAGCGATTATATCAGATTTATGATTTGGATAATTTCGATTAAACCAAGTATTTTTTTCATTCATATAATTTTCAAAATTAGAAACTTGCTTATCGTAAATTTTTAAAAACTCCGAGTCGTTAGCCACCTGCTCAAGTCTCTCCTGCGAAACAAGTCGCAAAAATTTTATGGGATTCTTATCGCATTGCTCCCATAAATCACCATCTATTATTTTAAACAACTGCAAAAATTCCGTATTCCATGACCACCATAAATTGTATGAAATTTCCCCTATTCTATTTATTCTCTTTGGCAACTGTGGTCGTACAGTTATTTTGTTAAAAACATAAGGCATGTTTTTTCCTCCTTGGTATTTAAAAGTCTTTTGTATCTGATTTTTGACATTGCTATCCGCCGTTAATTATCTATTATTTGTTAGTAAAAGTCAATAAAAAATATATTACGAATAAGCAATCTGTTTTGATTGATTTGCGACTATTTTTCAATTATAATTGTTATGGCATTAAAGCAAAATTATAGTACTTTCAATTCAAACATAACTAACAAATCTAAAAAAAACAAAAAAAGCACAAATTATTAGTACTTAAATTAAAGAAAACATAAATTATTTAGTGCTAAAAATAAAGAAAGCACAAATTATTTAGTACTAAAAATAAAGAAAGCACAAATTATTTAATCTTAAAGTAAATAAAGCACAAATTATTTAGTACTTAAAATAAAGAAAACATAAATTATTTGATGCTCGAGAGAAAATATAAGAATATAAATTAAAAGGAGTCCTATGATAGAATTACTTGCTCCAGCTGGCAATTTTGATTGTTTAAAAGCTGCCGTTCAAAATGGCGCAGATGCTGTTTATTTTGGAGGTGGCAATTTTAATGCTCGCAATTCGGCTAACAATTTTGTTGGTTCTGAATTAAAGGAAGCAATCCAATATGCCAAATTAAGAAACGTAAAAATTAACTTTACGTTAAACACTTTAATCAAAAATGATGAATTTTCAGACGCGATCAATTTAGCTGAGCGCGTTTATGAGCTTGGCTGCGATGCAGTCATTGTTCAGGATTTGGGCCTTGCAAAATATATAATTAAGAATTTACCCGGCATGGATGTTCATGCCAGCACGCAAATGACAATTCACAATCTTGAAGGAGTCAATGCTTTAGAGAAATTAGGTTTTGCCAGAGTTGTGTTGTCGCGCGAACTTTCTCTTCATGAAATTGAATACATTTGCTCGCACACCAAACTTGAAGTTGAAACTTTTATTCACGGTGCTTTATGTATTTCATATTCCGGCCAATGCCTATTTTCAAGTATGGTTGGTGGACGCTCAGGCAATCGCGGAAAATGCGCTCAGCCTTGTCGTCTACCTTACGAATTATTAGAGATTTCTTCACCTGACAGCGCTAACAATGATGCTATGAACAGTGAAGCTATGAACAGTGATGCTATGAACAGTGATGCTATGAATCTGATTAAACTTAGCAATGCCAACAGCAATTCTGAATTTATCAACGCTAGCAGCAAAGCCGAATTTATCAGTTCTAGCAAAAGCGCTGCATTTAACCGCACTAATAACAAAACAAAAATTAACATTAACAACAAAATTAAAACTGACGATAAAATAATTGACCGCGGCTATCTATTGAGTCCTAAGGATTTATGCGGCTTAAATTACATTCCTAGTTTAATTAAAGCTGGAGTTAAGAGTTTAAAAATTGAGGGACGTTTAAAGTCGCCTACTTACGTTGCGACTGTTACGCGAATTTATCGTAAATACATTGACTTAGCATATAGCGATCAACCATATGTTGTTGATCCAGCCGACATTAGGGAGCTTGCACAAGCCTTCAACCGCGGCGGATTTTCCGATGGAAATTTTGATTCAGAACCTAATAAAGATTACGTTTTCACGGAGAAATCAAACAACACTGGACTTTTTGCTGGAACAATCTCTTCAGTTAATGCTAAGCGCGGACTTGTTTCTTTCAAAACCCAAGAACCTTTGGCTATCGGAGATAAAGTTTTAGTTGAACACGAAGATACAAAATATACAATTTCTGAAATGATGCTAAACAACAAAAATATCAAGTCAGCAAAGCCTTCTAATCTCATTACTATTGGAAGATTAAAAGGTAACATTCATTCAGGCGACAAAATTTATAAAATTTCAGATTACGCTACCTTCGACCAAGTTGAAAAAAGCCTTAACATTGAGCGAAAGAAAATTCCACTTTCGGCAATCGTAAACATTCACATTGGTGAGCCTATTTCACTTGAGGTAACATCTCAAGATGACAGTGGAAATTATTTTTCAATGTCTTCCGAAAAAACATTAGACATAATACCTGATGAAGCAACTAATTATGCTTTAACAATAGATAAAGTCAAGGCACAACTTACAAAAACCACCGACACACCTTTTGAATTTAAATATATAAAAGTAAACATGGATGAAAATGTGCATTTACCTAAGCTCTCTGCACTTAACCAACTTCGCCGCGAATGCATTGCAGACCTGCAGCAGCAAGCAATTAAGCGTTTTGAAAGAAAGATAGATGCAAGCTCAACTGAAACTGCGATTGCAACTATAAATGCCAAGCTGCCAATAACTTCAAGTTTGCTCACAGCAATAAAAAACAAAAAGCAAAAAGTCGCAATTTATTTTGATGAATTAAATACAAACTACGATTATTCGGTTTTGAAAAAATTTGATTACGCCTACGTTCCTTATATGTACGCAATCGATGACAAATATCAAAAAGCAATTACCGAAATTTCCAATAAAGCAAAAATTTATTTTGCGATGCCAACCGTTCTTAAAGACAACTACCGAAACATTTTCTTCAACCATTTTGAAGACACCGCAAAAAAGTTCGGTACCAAAGGAATTTTAATTACGAATTTAGGATGCATTGATTTTTTCAAAGATTTAAAAAAGAAATACGAAATAATTGCAAATTACAATTTAAATATATTCAATTCCAATTCATTGGAAGAGTTGAAAAAACTAGGAGTGCAGCGCTTTACATTATCGCCTGAGCTTGATGAAGGCAATTTAAAATTACTTGCAACTACCTCTCCTATTCAATCTGAATTAATTGTGTATGGAAAAATTCCACTTATGACAATTGGCTACTGTCCTCTCGGCTCATGCAATAAATGCCACCCGCATTGCGATATGAAATGCCGCAGTGGAAATAAATATTACTTAAAGGATCGCTTAGGATTAAAATTTAGAATTATTCCGGACAATGTTCAAACGATCACTACAATTTATAATAGCAAAACCAATTCAATAAATTATTCAAATATAAATCCAGACGTCGTTCGAATATCAGTGCTTGATGAATCTGTAGAAGATATTAACAATATAATTTCTAATGTAAAAGAAGACAAAATATTTTCTGGTTCTGAATTTACAACTGGTAACTTAAAAAGATTTGTATAGACCAAATATTTTTATAATAAGTCAAATATTTTTACAGAGTTTAAGCGAAGCATGCATCTCGATAATATGCTTCGCTCTTTTATTTAACTTGCTTCACTGATTGAAAACTAAATAAAAAACAAAGGCACGTCAATCAAAAATAAAAAACGAAAGTAATAATATAAAAATACATAAAAGTAAAAATTTTGTAATTGATATTATCAAATATTATCGATATACTTTTTTATATAAAAAATAAAAAAAGTGTTAAAGCACCAAGTTTAAAAAATATTAAAATACAAAGCAAGGAAATATCGAAACACAAAAATTAAATATAAAACTTAAAGTGTAAACACGAAATTTGAAAGGAGATTTTTTTATTATGTCGACTTCAGTTAGCTATTCAGCAGGCTCAGAAGAATTAGCTGGATTATTCGCCGCTCTAGGGGTATCAATGCTTTTCATTTGGTTATTATGTATTGTTGCCGTTGTTATAACGCTTGTAGGTCAGGCTCAAATGTTTAAAAAGGCTGGCAAGAAAGGTTATATAGCTTTAATTCCTACTTACAATATTATTACCGAAATGGAACTTACCGGAATGCCAATACATTATTGGTTTCTTCTTTACTGCATATTCATTCCATTCGTTGGATTTATTGCAGCTTATGTATTCTTATTTTGGAAGAACATACTACTTGCAAAATCATTCGGCAAGGGAACAGGTTTTGGTGTGTTGCTTACATTCTTCCCATTTGTAATGTATCCGATTTTAGGTTTTAGCAAAAAAATTGCATACGTTGGTCCATCATATGTTGATCCACATTCATCAAACAATTATCCTCAAAATGGACAACAACCTTATCAACAAAATTCTAATAATCCATACGATGCACAGGGAAATTACCAACAATATCAAAACCCAAATAATTCATACGGTGCACAATCAAATGTATATCAACAATATCAACAAAACCCTAATGCGCAATATGATTCGCAATCAAATATGTATCAACAATATAATGCAAATGAGCAATATGATTCGAATAATCAATATGGTGCAAATGGACAATACGGTTCACAATCATATGGTTCATACCAACAACCATCAAACGATGCTTCTTATGGTTCTTACCAACAACCATCAAACGATGCTTCTTATGGTTCTTATCAACAATCATCAAACGATTCTTCGTATGGTTCTTACCAACAGCCAATGAGTGATGCTTCGTACGGTCAGCAACAATCAGGTGATACTTCATATGGTCAACAAAATAATCAATATCAATCAAACAATAACCAATATGGTTCGAGCGAACAAAATAATTTCCAAGGCGGATATCAATCATATAATAGATACACAAACTATTTTTAATAGCAAACAATACAATACAACAAAACAAAACAAAACAAAACAAAACAAAATTAAATTAAATTAAATTAAATTAAATAAAATTAAATAAATATAATTAAA
>Ga0181612_128750_pt1 | contig 13941 bp, 5 predicted proteins | sample HoacroProtozoa21_FD_119630 | JGI IMG/M metagenome (GOLD analysis project Ga0181612, IMG submission 119630) | Hoatzin crop microbial communities from Cojedes, Venezuel. Combined Assembly of Gp0051906, Gp0051904, Gp0051908
AAAAACACACAAAAACAAAATATGAAGAAATCTGAAAGAAAGAGTTAACACGTTCAGATCAGTTCTCCAGTGTTGTATAATTATCCATCACTCACTATCACTGTATTTACACCTCCCACACAGCCTTTCCCTTGCCTCTTGTTTTGTGCTGTAATGGAAATGCACTGTTGGATTTCTGCTGTTGACTTTATACGTTGTTTATTAAGTGTGTAGAACGTATTTTGAAAGAAACTTGTCCCAGGGTACATCAAGCTATGTCAGACTGTGATAGGTTTTCTCATAGTGTGCTAAGCTGGTGAAGCAGAAGAATTTGCTTATGGTGAGGACTAAAATGATTGATCTGTTTGGTGGCTTGAAATGTGTAGATTATAGGGTGTTGTAGGCTTATGTAGGTGTGTGGGCAACTTTCTAGTTAGTATTTCACCATATTGTGTAGTAGCTAACATAAGCAACAGGGATATTTTTAGCATGTACAATAATGTACGTTTGAATTTTAGCACATTAAAATCCCATGTTTCCTGTTTAAGGATCTATTTCTAATAGCCTAGCAATAGTCTCTTTTGATATCCACACATCTTTTAGAAGAAAATTTGGGAATTAATACATGATAATCATACTTCTGAAGTGAAATAAGAATCGGACTAGAAAGAAGACATTTTTAAGGCGTTATGAAATGAAGGTAATTAACCCTTAACCACTTTCCACTTAACTAATTAACTGCTTACCCTAAAGTATTTGTAAAGGAAATATGGTGGAGTCTCTGATGATCTGCAGTCTTTAAATCCCACTCAAAAGCCTAAGAAGCACCCTCCAGATAATCAAGTAGCTATGGACTTGCTATAGGAATTGCAAGGAGAAATTTCATAGTTAAGTAGGAGATTAGGAGATCAAATAATTTTCTCTGTAATTCTATCATTCAGAGCTTTCACAGAATCAAAGAACTTTCTTCTGCAGCTCTCCAAGCGCTTAAAAAATGAATACATTAAACTTAATCACGGACACATCACCCTTCCCTTTCTCAGCTGGGCAAACTGAGGCACAGTGAAGTTACAGGGCTGGTATTTTTAGAAGTGGGCTGGAATGCTGGGTTACATCTCTTCAGGGTGTTTTGATGCAAAAAGGGGGATTAGACATCTCATAGTAAGCTGTCTGAGCTCCTGAGATCCACCTGTGCAGTGGAAGCATACATGCCAGCAGCAGACTGGCATCCCCACCCTTTTGTTGTTATCCTGCAATGATACACAGAGCTTAGTGCATTGCTCCATGTGTTGGCAGCCGTGATTCCAGATGATGGAGTGGATCTGTAGTGTGCTTCTCAGCCCCCTGAAAAGAGAGACTTTATGTTCAGTAGGTGGTTCAAAAGCCCACCCAGTAGAATGAGAAAGGCCAGATAAATTGATGAAAAGTAGGAGTGAATTGCAAGGTGCCCAAAGTGTTGCGTCTGTTGCTAAACTCTAAGACAATCTTCCCCTTCTCCCCCTGCCATTTACCCAAAAACAATCCACATATCCATAGCACATCATGCTGTGACGATCATTAACCACCAACCTCTAGAAACACAGAAAAAAGAAATATCATGATAACCTGGAGCTCTGCCTAGTCCCGTGATTTGGCCCCTAAACCTGTGTCACAGTGCAGTCCACAAGCACAGACAGAGGTAGGCTGCCTGCATAACATTTTTGGCCTGCTCCCCTGAGTAGCTGCTCTGGCCAAGTTTTCTAATCAGTGATCAATGATTATCAGACCAGCAAATGGGACATATGCACCCAGCAGCAGATGGCGGTGACTGTACTCAAGCATGACAGCTCTTTGCACGCAGAACTGGCTGCAGAGGGAAGCAGACTGTTCAGGCCACCTAGATACAACCCTCCCTCTGTTCTGAGCCTCAAGTAGAAAGCATTTTACTACCTGCTAAGACATCTGAACATCCCACTAAAGGTCTGGAGCATGCTTTGCCGTATGCTAGAAATGTGCCTGGGAAGCAGAAGAGTTTCTCTGGCTTCTGCTTTCTGGGACTCCGTACATGGCCCTTCACTTGGGTGAATCTGTAGTGTCAGCGTATGTGAGTATGAAAAACAGGAAGCGTGGCCTCTGTACCACTATTTCCTATTCATCCCAGAGGTATACTGTCAGGAGAAGTAGCCGTATCTGTGATTCTAGAGGAAGCACAATCCTTTGAAGGACCCTAAAGATTTGAGAGCTGCCAAAGGCTGTTTATGTACACCACAGTTTCCTATTTGTCCATATATCCTAATTCCAAAACCTCCTGGAAATTCCCAAGAGCCGTCTTCAGCATTTGCTTCCACACTTCTCTGGAGGGGACAAATGAGCTCACTGCTAAGGGAACAGTTCTTTGTCATTATATTAGGACATTTTGAGAATCATGCAGAAACATTTCATCTAATCATACTCTTCTTGAATATGGTGGATAATTCCTCCTCTGCTAGTACTTCATAGCTCTGAATATACAGGAAGTATTTTTGTTTGTTTATTTATATTGGGTAGCAGCTTCAGTTATGGGCTAGGATCCCATTATGCAGGGAGCTGTAAAAACAGCATTCACAATAAGCTCAGAGATGGTTATCATATCCCTCAGGCATTTGGCATGTTATTCTTTAAGTGGAGAAGAGTTTGAAGGCAGATCAAATTAATCTACTTTATAATTTATACCTTTAAATAATTTTGATTAACTCCCTTAATAAGGAAGTTCCATAGCATCCCCATGGAAACAGACTTTGAAGCAACTTGTCTGCATCCGTCTGTAAGAAGATGTCCAGAACAGTAGCCAGTATTCCCGGTATGTACTCAGGAGCACCTCACAGGGGCCTGCTAGTTCTGTCCTGTGATACAACATCTCCATTTGTGCTGCCCAGGGTTTGCACAAGTTTTTTATGACTTTAGCAAATGAGAGAAGAGTCTGCGTTAAAGAGATCAGTGCAAATTTTGTGAGTATGCTGTCCAAAATTGAGATAGCCTCTCCCCTGCTCATACCTGCTGGAAACTGAAGACCTGTAAGTGCACTACATACCCACCCTATTTAAATCAATCTGTTGTCATTTGCCATTAACCTTGGCTTTCAGCTCTAGCATTGCTCTTTTCCAAATCTATTGGAATCAGTTTTGTGCATGAGCTTTCCAAAAGCACTGTAACAAACTTTATAAAAAACAAGAAAGAATACTTGATGTGGTTCATCTCCTCATGAGCCTAAACTCATTGTGACAAAGAAACTGACAAGTCAATCTAGGTGAGGTGCTTACAGCATAGCATTTGGGAAACTCTGGAGGGAGCAGGTGGAATTGTGGAGAAATGTCAGGAACTTGTAATAGCCCTAAAGTTTGCATACTGTGAAGTGAAACAGAAGGCCCAGGGGATGCCGGTTTGGTTAAAGATGAGTGTGAGGTAGATTGCGAGGCAGGTGTGGTCTTACCTTTCTGAAACCGTATAAGAGAGTAAGGAGACCAGAGAGGCATGTCTTCTAGTTGGAATTCAGTCTCTGCCTTTACAGAGCTCATTTTAAAGAAAATCTGTATCTGCCTTCTATAGCACCTCCTATGACAGAGACACCATCTATAGATGAAATGATTAGGACCCACTGCAACAGAAGCAATCATCCATCTGCAAAACAGGAACATAATACAAACCAGACTGAGAATCCCTGCCATAGAGTTAAGTGAATTGGATGCAAACCATTTTTTTTCTGTCTGCATAAAGCACTCAGGTTTTTTTTGCAATGTGCCTGTATTATATGTAGCAGTAGCTTGTTATCTAAAGGTACATTAAGTTAAACTTCTCCTCCTCCCAAGTGGCCATTCTTTATAACTAGAAAACAATCCCAAGGCTAAGGGAATTGAATATAAGATTTACTGCTTGCATTTAAACCATAGTTTTAACTTTTGTGCAAGCAATAATAGAGAACATTTCAATTGGAGAACTGAAAAGTACATTTATTGCAGAGAGATACACTTCCATTTTAGAGGGGAAAAAATGTCTTAAAAATAACTTTTATAACAAAGCTTATTGGTCCACATTTAAAGTAGATTGTCAAAAGAATTATAAACAGCTACAAAATTGCTATTATCAGAGTACGTAAGTAACAATAGTGTGTAAGAGCTCGAATTGTGCCTACAATATTGTTCCACTAGTTATGGTAAAAATGAACAATGGAGATGCTGTCTTTCCAAAACCTACACTTTAGTGGCTTTCTCTGATGGAATGCCTAGTTAATGATTTGGGACATGTTAAAATTACCTGGTCAGTCTCTTCAGCTATAACAAATCTAGTGGTTTAATATTGCAGGATTGCCCTAGATCTTGTCCCAACATGAAAACCTACATTCAGACTCCTGTTTCCACCAGAAGAAAAAGGGAGATGGTCTGTACTTCTTAGCAGAACATCTGTCTACTTACCGAAACAGGGACAATACACAAGTAATGAAAAAACAAAACCATCAGCCCATGTCTTATCTCAGTTACAAAGTTGCTTTTGAGATTTGCATTTTTGGTCTTCCAGAAATATTTAGGCAGTGGAGAGGAGAAAAAAAGAATGCAGTTGGAATGTCCATATTAACAGTTCTCAGACCTTGGGAAAATGTTTTCTGACTCTCAAGTATATTTCACTATTCCCTTTATAATTGCCTTTAACAATGTGTTTCTACTAATACCATAACAGGGTTCCAGTTGTAAGCCGGGGTCCTCATATCTTGTCCTTTTGGAAAACTACTGTGTTAAATATTTACCTCCAAATAATTGAAATTTCTTTTAGCTTTTTCTCAGCAAACTACCCCTATGTCATCCTCCTTATTCTGGCTTTACAGAAACAGTATGCACACTTTTTCCTAGCTTGCTTGTTTGACGCCTAGGTCACTTTTGCTGTCAGAATCTATTTCTTGAATAAAACTGATTTTTTCCCTTCTCAAGATACAGTGAAAAATGTGCAAGAGCTCCCAGTACAGGGATGTTGGTTACTAGGAAACAGTCTCCAGAGAGCAGAGTAGGAGCACAAGCCTTGGACTACAAAGATTTATTTTGGAGACAATTCTACAACAAGGGTTGGAATTAAAATAATAGTAATCTAAAAAAATGCCTTTGCTGAAGGACGAGTTTAAAGACAGTCTTCTCCTCTTGTCCCAAGAAGATGTTTTATGTAATGGTCCAGCCTTTGTGGATTTCTCTCAAGAAAGAAGCTGAAAATACTCATGAGTATGAAAAAATAGATCCAGGGATTCCACTGAGGATTTTTAGGTTCCTTGACAAGAAAAACTCCGCTGCTCAGATCAATGTGCAGTCATGACACATGCGAGACTCCTTTCTCTACGTGAGCTTGTGCTGGTTAACAGCTTCAGCATCAAGTGGTGAACAGGTGCTTGAATATGGCTTTGGAATATGACCTTTGTCAATATTTCTGATTTTCTTAATTATTGCCAGCTAACTGGCAAATTAAGACCACTAGGATAGAGTTAAAACAAACAAAGAAACAAAGAAATCCCCCAAAATAAATCAAAAAATAAAATCCATCCAAGAATGGTGGAAGTATTCTGTATGGTTTGTCTGATACTTGCATATTATGACCACTCCACTTAGAATGAGCCTGCTGGGAGGAGAGACAATACCTCTTGGGGAAGAGATGCTCTAGACCAGGGTGTGTGGCAGAAAAAGAAAATAAGGATCATAGGAAAGAGTTCATGGAGGCACAGAGAGACAGCTGAGAGGAACATGGGAAAGACCCACAGCCAAGCTTTAGACATGATGGAAAGAGAGACTTAGCAGGCACCAGAAAATACTGAAGAATCAGCTGTAAATCCAGAAGTTAGTGTGCAGATTGAAACCAAGCATTGAAGTGAGTGCCTGCCTGCAAAACAAGAGTGGTCAGGAGGACAGTTGTGTATAAGCATTATTTCTAGGCTGTTTTTCCTAGTTTCAGAGTTAACAACTGTTTTAATTAATAGCCTGATAAAATCCATCTTCTTTGAGTTTAAAAGATTTTTAGTCTTCTTTGGGACAGCCTCCTACAAGGAGAAGTTCTGGGCACGGTTTCACCTGCCTAACTAGGAGCCCTATCACAATTATGCATTTGAGATATATTATCCAAGCTTTTCCCAAATGGCTCCCTGTCTCTCCTGTGAGAAAGTCCACAACACCCAATGGGCTATATTGGATTAAATTCCTCAGTGTGGCCTGGAAAATAAGCAAAACAGGAAAAGATCCAGCCAGGAGTCACTGAAGACAAGCTTTATTCAAAATATTTACAGTATTGGAGCAAGGCCCAAATTATCAATGTTTCTGTATTACTTACTTAGATTGACATGTTTCAGGATAAGGGTTGCAGGGGAAAGGCTTCTCCTTTAGCCTCTTGTAGATTCACCCACCCGTCACCAAATGGCATGGTACAAGGAGATTTGAAGAGAATGAAAAGTCCCATGTTCAAGTGGCATGAATGCCATCACAATAATAAGTAAATCCCTCTTGGACCATTTCTAGAGAGACTGTCAGTTGATAACCTATTATGCCTGGTCTGCAAGGACCATGTAAGAAAACACTGCCAGTGGCTATTTGTCTTAGATGTAATTAATGTGTGTGGGATGCTCTCATGTTCCAAAACAGAGAGTGGAGGTAAGTGCAAAAGCCAGCTGGAGCCTGGCCCTATGAAGCTGGTGCCAGGCAGTTTGAAACAAATACTAGTTTTTCCCACCCAGCAGCTTGCAGTGCTAAACATCAAAGGCAGGCAGGCAGCCAGGACACACTCACGGAGGTATACACATATGACGAGATGATGTGCTAGATACCAGAAAAGGAGGTAGTCTTCATCTTTACAAGTTGTACTGAGATGAACAGAAAAATAATAAGCTCTCCTACTCTTAGTTCCAAAAAAATACAAAGAAGATAGTGGAGAAAAAGAAAGCAAAGAAAGCTTTTAGGTGTGTCAGCACCATATAAGAGTTCTGAAAATGTTCACAGCCTCTCTTGGGAATAGAGCTTTGAAACCTCTAGCCTAGGAAGGTCTCATGCACCCCTTAAGTGCTTAGAAGACTGAAATGCCTCTAGAAGGACAAGAGCTTCTCTTGGACTCTGACCTCAAAGGAGAACTGGAGGAGTTGTCCAGGTCACAGGGAAGATCTGTTTCTACATAGGATTGAAGATGGGCCATCCACCCCCATATTAAAAACCAAAAAATGCCCCAGGAAAATTGTGGGACATCAGTAGATCAAGGAAGAGTACGCTTGGGTATGTTGTGGTGCAGTTTTTCTCATGGACACTCGCAAATGTACTTTCTTGGTTTAGTCTAGATAGCAAATTTTGCAGGAAAACTGAAAGATCTGCAGCTGACCACAGAGGCCAGGAAAGATAATGTCCCTAAGAGAAAGATTCATGAACACAGACAGAGAATAAGTGTCCCAGCTGCTCATCTCCTGGGGTCTCCAAGAAAATGGCATTGACTAGTACATACTCCAAAAAGAAAAGCTACAGAAGCATGTAATCAACTTGCTAAATTCCAGATTTGATATTAAAAGAGAAGGGCTCCTTTCCTAAGCCTTCAGTCTGGTATTTCATTCACTCATATCCAAGCTTGAATTTCAAGGTGAGGAGCGCCAATTTGGAGAGACCAAAATCATTGCATTTGAATTTTGCTGATTACTTGGCCCTGCTAAGTAGCTCTTGGGACAATAAATCAAGAACATCAGCATAGTAGAATCATTTTTCAAACTCTACTATCTATTGATCCAAACCAAGAACCATTATGTTTCAAATCAACTCATTCACAGTAAATAGCTGTGAAACCTGGGGAGCAGCAGCTAAAAGCACTCAACGTGGTTGGTGGTAGTTAAGTGTGAGAAATCTCTAGAAGTGGTGGCTGATCCGTGGTTTGGACCACCAAAATCAGGTTGTGGTTATTAGTGGACATTTGGTTTTGTAGAACTGGAAAAGCTTATTTTAGATAATTCTGGAAGCTTGAACTGCTCCCTGTGTCCATCAGACATGGATTCATGTACCTGGCAGGACACATAAATGTGAAAGAAAAATCTTCTTAGGTTTTTCTTCTTACTCACGCTTCCTGTGGGACCAAGAGAAAATAGTAAGAAGGCAGGAAGGCTTGTGGATCAAGATAAAGATAGTTTAACAGGTGAAGCAAAGGAGTGCATGAAAGCAAAGCAAAGGAGGAAGTTGTTCACTACTTCCCATCAGCAGGCAGATGTTTAGCTGCTTCCTGGAAAGCAGGAACTCTGCATGCTAGTGGTTACTTTGGAGGACAAACTCTAAACATCGGTGTGTTATCAACACCATTTTAGTCAAAACACAACACTGTACAGGCTGCTATGAAGAGCATTTACTCCATCCCAACCAGACTCAGTACACATGGATTCATGATTGTGCTGAGCAGGGGAAACAAGGAGAGAACAACAGAAATTGCAGCTGTCAGTAGGAGCTAGTGAGGAGCAAAGTCTTAACATGTTCAGTTCTATACCAGACTTCATAGTGCTAGGCCCAGTAAAGCATACTGGGTGATACTTTATTATAGCATACGGACTTCAGGCCTTGTAACTGGAATAACACCACATTCAACCAGCGTAACAAGCTATAGAATCAGAGGGGTAGAGTAGGACATCCTGAAGAAAGTCCAATAGTAACAACTGTATTAACTACAGTAAGTGAGTGCTTGAACAACTGCATGTGGCACTCTAATTTTGTGCTGATTTCTATGATAGGAGGAAATTTCTAGATCATAGACAAGAAAGCACTGCAGATATAATCCATCAGAGCAGAAGATCTGTTCATTTGCTGAAGGTTCTTGCCCAGAGATACAATTTACTGGGTCTGATGATGTATCAGCATCTGCAGTTCTTTCCCCATCTTCCCCAGTTAGGACTACACAATATCCTGTGAGTCTTGTGATAGTGACAGCATCAAGAAGTTAAAAAAGCCTGACAAATTATTGTTAACAATGTTAAGGCCCAGTGATTGACTTAGCAGCTCAATATGAGAACAAATCCAGTGCTATAGTAGCAGGAAATGTTTGGAAATTGTGAGAATTTAATACCAAAGTGTTATCAACCTTGTCGGTCACTTGCTTTGTCCTCCCGGGAGGAATCAGAGTAAGGTGGCATGAGTCCAAGAACAAACTACTTTTGAAACTTTGTCCTAGACAAGGACAAGTTGCCAGATTGTTCAGCTGGAGATGTCTGCTGTACTGCACAGACATTTGACATGTCATCAGATGTGGGAAAAGTAAAAGTGGTGCATCATATTTTATCTAATGCACTAACTACTTTGTCTTCCAGTTTTCTTTTTCTTACTGCACCTAGCTTTTCTTCATCCAAGCTATCTACATCTTTATTTCTTTGCCAGCTTCCTTTCATGGGATACTTTTGCTGCTTTTGCACCAGAAGCTGCCAGTTTTGGTGGACAGACCATCACAGAATTTCTTCCCACAGGCCCATAGAAAGTTTATCATACGGAGTTTGTAAATAGCCTAAGTGACTCCCTTAACAGTATCCTCTCCATCAGCCATGGAACATGAAGTGGCTTCTCCTCCTTGGCTTTATCCTTCATGCACCAGCAAAACCTTGACTTGGTTCTTTAAATCCAGCCCTTATCCCCAGCACTGTTTTTTTTCCCCTGTGGAGCCAAAGTGTTCCCAGGAAAACCCCACACAGCCTCAAAATCTAAGACAACTCTCTATCTGAGAGTTTTGAACGTTTGTGATATCAAGGTTGTTTGCTACCTAACCGTACAAATTTGTAAGAAAAGCTTTGATGAGCCTTGGAGAAGCCACTATTTGTCATTAGGAGAAGCATCATTCTGGAAAAAAGACACCAAAGACAGCTTCCTATTAATGCAGAGAAGTTCAGAGGGAGCAGCCTTAAAGACTGGAAACATCCATAAAACTCAGGGGAACATTCTGACACAGAGATGCAAGATAGGCATAAGTAAGTGATCAACAAAGATTTAGGCCAGGTATACATGATCAAGATCTGAAACCAAGAGAAGGACACCCATCTGGGGCAACTGACAGGAACCTGCTTTTCTGCATGCACTGTGCTCCTCTTCTAAATTTTTAAATCATGCCTGGGCTGCTCACTAGCTAAGTCACAGTAACTGTTCATGCATATTCCTGCCCTGTGGCAAATGCAAGTTAATGTGCGATCTCTCAGCCTTCACATATTGAGGCACAGCTCAACTTACCTTTCATTAATTGCAAGCTAACCGTGGACACAGGCAATGGCAAGGGATAATCTGACGCTATTACTTTGTTCAAGAGACTGAACACTTCCATTCAGACACTTAGAAAGACGGGCAAGCTGACAACTGTCAATTAGCAACTACTTCTTCAGGGATAATGAAGAGGTGAACAAGTCAGATGTCACAGTAGTAAAGTCTCAAGTGAGCCACAGGTTTGGATAAATCTTCAAAAATGGATCAAAACTACCCATTTCAAAGTGAACTGTTTACAGATACCTGAATCTATGAAGCTCATCTTAAGAACCAAGATTTGAAAGTACTTTGGACTTTGAAAAATCTTGTTGATTTTTTCAGGTGGCTTCAAACCTCTCAAATAATAGATCAAGATGATCTCCTCCTGTAACCTTGGCACTCATGCCAAGAAAAGGCAGAGGTTTTGAAAATGTTACCTAGGTAAATGCTTACTGAAATGTTTGAGCTCCTGATGAGTCCAGGACAGGATGAGGCACTGGCCCCACAGCTCTTTTACAGGTTAATGAAACTGCATCATTGAACAGTGATAGACTGAGCGTGCCCTGAAGATCGCTTTAAACCGTCCCTGGTGAGACCATTAGCAAACACCAGCTGAGTCCTTAAGCTGTACCATTACCTTCTCCTTCTAGGGAGCAGACATGGATGATGCTCTGCCAAGCAGAGTCAAATGCCGTCTGATTGGTGTCCTGATAATCTTGGACTTTTCCTAGGCAAGGCTGAAGGATATTTTGCATAAGGCTATCATTGCAGAATAGCCCCTCCAAGCACTTACTCACACTGTTTCAGTTGCTATGCTAGTTCTGCTCCAGGAAAAGGGGCTATTTTGGTGGGACAGAGCTGGGATAACAAGTATGAAACTGCTTCTCGTTTGATACAAGGGGAATACAGCTTCCCTGTGCATTGCTGATTGCTGACTATTGCAACAGCCTTGTGATTGCTGCAGTATGAAAGAGCAGTCCTTTTAATTCACACTTACGGGGAGCTGGCTGTCTTCATACACTATCTGATTTTTAGAGAAGAGTTGTTCCTTACCTTTTCCTGCTTCCTTCCATATATGCTCCATGCCTCTCAGTAGTAGTCATGCAGATGGGGACCCTCCCTCCAGGTGGAGAATCTGCAGCAACTGACTATAAGCTCATAAATCAGCAAGCAAACATAGCATATTATGGAGTATCATTTCTACTAGAAGCAGATCAATGTGTGTGTACATGTGTGTCGTGGTTTAAATCAGCAACCGGCAACTAAGCACTAGACAGCTGCTCGCTCAGCCCTCTGCCCAGTGGGATGGGGAGGAGAAATGGACAAAAGGTAAAACTCGTGGGTTGAGATAAAGACAGTTTAATAAGACAACAAAGGAAATACAACTACAGCTGCTGCTACTGCTACTGACTATGCAAACCAAACTATATACAATACAATTTTCTTACCACCTGATGACCATTTTACAGTCAGTCCCCAAGCAGCTATCATGGAACCTGGCACTCGCAGATTTTGTGAATCTCCCGAAAAAAAAGACCAAACTAACAGAAAATTTGGAACTCCTGGAAAAAAAAAGGAATCAAGAGAGGATTATAACTCATGGAAAAAAAGGAATAGTCCTGCCCCCCGGCCGATGCCCATTTATAAACTGAGCGTGACGTCTATGGTAAGGAATATTTCCACTGGCCAGCTCGGGCTGGCTGCCTGGCTGTGCTCCCTCCCAGCTCCTGCACACCTGCCCATTAGCTGAACATGAGAACCGGAAAAGTCCTTGGTTTCTTGCCAACCAATAAAAAAAATCAGTATTATCAACATTCTTCTCCTACGAAATCCAAAACACAGAAGCTACCAGGAGGAAAATTAAATCTATCCCAGCCAAAACCAAGACAACTAGTCAGATATCACTGAAGAGCAAAAATGAAAAAACAGTATTCACAGCTAAAGGACGAATGACCTTGAAAAGCTAGACAAAGGGCTTGGACTTGAGACAACTACATCCTTCTCCCGTGTATTCCCCACTTCAGCCTCAGATTCAGGCCAAAACCCAAAACAAGTAAGCTTATTACTGCAGAATTCAGAAGACTCTGCTTGTACTTTATTTTTTGTTCAGTTATCAGAGAGTATTTTTGCAAACACTTCAAATTCCTCTTTGAAGGGAGATGCCAAATGTGAATACACAAGAACTTACATCTTTTAAGTCAACATACAACAGGGACAGAACAGCAGCAAGAGCAGATCTAAGGTCCTTCATAAACCTGAGCAACAGTTCACAGTTTTGTAGTTTTAAACCAGTACACAATGTTTTTGCAACACCTTTAAGCAGATGCCCCTACCACTCACTGGTGATTTACACATTTGTTGAACAGGTATCAACTTTTTACAGCTTAACACACACCTGAATGCTGTTCTCCAGCCTCCTCTCAGGGAAGCTGCACTGCTGCTGCAAGTCCATGTCTCAGGGCCACAGTGAGAGTGGGGCAGTAGCTTCTGGAGCAACATGCAGTATCACAGAAACTGACAGGGTATTCTATACCATCCAAAATGTCAGCATCAAACAGAAATTTAGACTTTGTTGATGTGCTGCAGAGCATCAGACAACAGAACAAGACAACTGATATCTGATAAGTAACAATAGCTGATGCCAAGACTACTTTAGAAACTTGTTCAAACACTTACGTCACAGAGACAAAAGGAGGCCTCGGCATCACTCTCCTACAACCCTCACTATGAACCTAAGAAATAAAACCAAAGTTAAACAATATTTACCTACTGCTATACTTCCTGTGATTTTCTTCATCTGCACTGTTGCTTCCACTTAAGTCAGTCTTACTTGTGAATGGGTATGGAGGGGAAGTAGGGACAGAGGAATTGGTGTTAGGATGAAATGCCAAAAAATGAACAGATTAGGGAGCCACAGTTATCCTTTTCCGACCTCAGCAACCACTGCTGAGGAAGTAATTAAAAAAAAAAATCACGCTTTACTGACACACTCCAGAATAGGAAGTAGCTGGAGAAATGGCAACAGACACTATGCCTACTGCTCACTCCTGCATGATATTATCTGAAATTACACTATTGGAAAGCTTTACTTATAAAATAATCAACATGGTTGTATTTATAATTAGCATTCACTCATCAACATTAGAACAGATACCATTTGCTAGAAATTAAAGTCAGAATCATACATGGATTGGGTTGGAAGGGACCTTAAAGATCATATAGCTCCACCCCCTCTGCCATGGGCAAGGACACCTTCCACTAGACCAGGCTGCTCAAAGCCCCATCCAACCTGGCCTTGAACACTGCCAGTCATGAGGCATCCACAACTTCGCTGGGCAACAGTGCCTCACCACCCTTACAGTAAAGAATTTCTTCCTAATATTAATCTAAATCTACTCTTTCAGCTTGAAGCCATTACCCCTTGCCCTGTCACTAAATGCCCTTGTAAAAACCCCCTCTCCAGCTTCAGATGCTGAAAGGCAGGCCCCTTCAGGCACTGAAAGGCCGCAATCAGGTCTCCCCATAGCCTGCTCTTCTCCAGGATGAACAACCCCAACTCTCTCAGCCTTTCCTCACAGGAGGGGCGCTCCATCCCTCTATCATTTTTATGGCCCTCCTCTGGACTTGCTCCAATAGGTCTATGTCCTTCTTGTGCTGAGGGCTCCAGAGCTGGAAGCAGTAGTCCAGGTGAGGTCTCACCTGAGCAGTGTAGAGGGGAAGAATCACCTCCCTTGACCTGCTGGCCACGCTTCTC
>Ga0181612_135253_pt1 | contig 13941 bp, 10 predicted proteins | sample HoacroProtozoa21_FD_119630 | JGI IMG/M metagenome (GOLD analysis project Ga0181612, IMG submission 119630) | Hoatzin crop microbial communities from Cojedes, Venezuel. Combined Assembly of Gp0051906, Gp0051904, Gp0051908
CCCAGGGAGGTTGTGGAGTCTCCTTCTCTGGAGATATTCAAGACCTGCCTGGACAAGGTCCTGTGCAGCCTGCTGTAGGTGACCCTGCTTCGGCAGGAGGGCTGGACTAGATGACCCACAGAGGTCCCTTCCAACCCCTACTATTCTGTGTGATTCTGCGTGATCTCCTAATCCTCTGGTTAAGTCAGCGCAAGGTATCTGAACTGGGTAGATATGAGGTGGAATATCTAATACTTGTAGTGCCTCTCGCTGCCTTTAAAGTACCTATTGCTGCTCGTGTAGCTGCAAGCCAGTATGTGAGATATTAAACTCTTCCTAATGAACTGGGCGTTCGCTGTTAAAATTTATTCTCTTAAAGTGCAATGTGAATGATTGAAGATGGGTCCATCTGGTTAAAAACATCACGTGGCCTTGAGCTGAGGCTTCTTATGGCTTTTTTGGGTCCTTTTGTGAAAAGATGAATGAGGAGCTGTGATCTATCGACATAATGGATTGCTGTGCTGTGTCTGTGATACGTGTATTAATTTACTTTATAGTGAAATAGTCTTGTAATTCCCGCTTGGCCAGAGCTGTTAAATAACCTGAACAGATGATGTAAGCCACATTGGCGTGATGGATCTGTGTGACTACAGGCTTTGGAGCTGGGATTTTACTGGGTCTTCAGTGCTAATTCCCAGACAGCCAAAGGGCACTGGTTACAGAAATTGCTTGCTTTGCTGAAAACCTTTATTAGAGGATGGATGAATTTGCCCTTTTCTATGAAGTTTCAGTTTGTTAGTGTTCATGACCATAGGCCTGAGGACATGGGAGTTTTTGATGGAAAGAGGCTCTTTGAAGCCTGTTTGATTTGAGGTTGGGCACTAAGGCATTTGATGCTGCACGTTGGACTTGACCCATGATTCAGAGCTGAATCCTCATGAAAGGATGTGTCTGATTATGTTGGTGTGATGGGCTAAATTCAGGAAAACCCAATTGTTGGCTTAAATATTGATTTTATTTTTTTTTCCCCCTCCCCTTATTTTTTTCTTTTATTTTTCACCAATGCTTGGAATTGAAAGCAAAACTACCCTGTTTACAGGGCTTTGCGCATCACTTCAACATAATTTAATTTCACCTTTGAGCTCTTCATTTGGCAGGGGGGATGCACAGGGTGGATGATAGTGCAGGGAAGGGATTCGAGATGTGCATAGTTGCACGTGGACACCCCACCCTCTGGCTCCTGCTGCAGGCTTTCTGAACTCCCTCAGCTTTTTCATCATTGCAGTTGTGCTGCCTTGCAAGAATTGTGTTTGCAGTCTTGCTCCCTCATGAAATCTGTTTCTCTTGGCTCTGGAAGATGCCTGGGAGTCAGGGAAAAGTAAAGATCTCTCCTCATGTCTGGGATTGCAGGTGGTTCTCCCAGGAGCATGGGCAGCATTCAAGTGTTGTCTTGCTCAGTGATGTTTGAATGCTGAAACACGTTCAGAGCTTCAGTAGTGGTGGAAATTTCCTTCCACCAGTGGGGAAGATCAAAAGGCAGGATTGTTCCCAATTTTTCCCCAAGGCCATCTGCCAAAGAAGATCTTGTCTGAAGCATGACCGCAGCCAGCCTTCGAAGCCGAACTGAATTTACACAGGGCATCATGTTGTCATATTGCAATGTGGTTTTTCTCTCCTCTCATTGTCTATTCATTGCACGTTCCCTAAAGCAGGTCTGTGGACAGCTGAGCCGGGCAGGAATTGTATTTGCTCTGCATGGTACCATCGGCACAGACTTTGCAAGGAATGTTACTGGGTCTATCTGTGAATTGCGTGCTTTGACCTTCATGAAGGAGCAAGACCTCTTTTAGACTGGGCAGGACTCCCATGGTAGACTGGCAAGGAGGAGAGGGATGTGCTAGCCTCAGAAACTGGGCTTCATCCACCAGGAGCTTGCTGATTGTTGAGACCCACATCCTCAGACAGCTCCTAGGAAGGCTGAGATTACCTGCCACCGGGCAAGGCTGATGCTGAAGTTGTTGCCTGCTTAGACAGGTGAGCCTGCAGAAGACCACTGCTGGTCACCTCTTGTACCTCCGTGGTAGGACCTAGCCCAGAAAGCTGGTGTGTTCATGACTGCTTGACCAAAAGGCCAGGCTGCTGGGCAGCGTTATAAATTATAATCTATTCAATAAATACAGTTTCAGCCTCAATGGGTTTGGGTTGTGTTTTTTCACCAAAGCTATTCTTCAGTATAAATAGTTGGCCATTGACACTGTGGCCTCCGTATAGTTGTTCTTGCCCAATGTGACACACGTTTCCTGCTTCCGTAATGCTTGTTTGAAGGGTGGGAAATCCCAGATCCTTGAAACCCCAGGAAAGCCACAATGTTTGATAACTTGCTGCCTGACATAGCCTAGTGCTGTCAGGGTGAGGATGTTTGACTAATGCTAAAGCTCTGGCTTAGTCCTGGTGTAGGCAAAATGCCTGTGGGAGGGAGTCTGCAAAGCCCATTGACTGTTGTGCCTGAGTTAGGATTATGGGCTCAGACCGGGTGATTAATGTGCCCTACGATTTATAGTGCTTTATAGGTGTCAAAGGTTTTTACTGCAGAACCATCTGCAAAATGTGTTTCGGGCTATCAACAGCCAGCACTGAACTGGAGCTGCATCTGGAGAAAGGGGGAAGGGAGGCAGGTGGGACATGTGGAAAAAGGGCGGGGGGGAAGGGAATTTTTTGGCCATGGTCCCTTGGAGCCAAGCCTGTGCTTTACCACCACGAACTGGAAGCCCTGTCAGTTGGGTTTTGCCAGGGCTTTTCCCTGAGCACTTGGGTACGGCGATGTCCTTCCAGTCTAAAGGCAGCAGTGTGCAGCCACTCTTGCAAAATCTTTACTAGTTTGAAAGATGCTAGGTGAGAGATGAGACTTGGATGGTCAATCAACTCGTCATTTAGCATATCACCACGTATGGGAGAAGAGCCTTTCTAGGCTGTCCCTGTGAGTCCCCTGTACTGGTTTTGCCTGCGATGGAGTTAACTTTCTGCGTAGTAGCTGATATGGTGCTACATTTTGGATCTGCGACCAAAACAGCGCTGATAACATAAGGATGTTTTAGCTGTTGCTGAAGAGCACGTACACAGCATCAAGGTAGAATATTTACTGCTTTCCTTCTATAAGGGGGGGAAATGATCTTGTTTTTCTACTTGCTTTCCAAAACAAATATATTTTCCCTCCTGGCTGCGCAGTTGCTGTGAGTGCTAGGGTTAGACTTTTTAGATTGAATTGGATAACTTGTTTTTTGAAAAAGGCAATGGGAACCTGTGCTCCTGCCAGTGTAAACTTTGCTGTTGGTAGCTGTGCTGGCACAGATTAATTTGATTAGTGTGTTGCTATTTCCTTAAATATTTAGTCATTTCCCACGATAAGAAAGTGTAGCCATAAGTGTATGAAGTTTGAAGAGCAAATGATAGAAGTGAAACAATAGTAAAAATTGTGGAAGCTTGACTTCTTGGTTTCTTTTGGTATCTGAAGCCCTCTCTCTAATCTCAACAAGGATGATGAAAAATCAGCGTCCTTTCCTAGAAGAGACTTTATTTTTCTCACCCAGAGGGAAGCGAGTGTGACCTTGCTGCCCATCAGTTGGACTCGACTGATTTTCTTTTGGGTTTGAATTCACTAGTCTCCAAATCCACTGAGTCCACTCTCCTGGTGCCTTTCCCCAATTCCCAGATGTCCTGGAAGAGATTCAAGGACAGTTGTGGTGTGACAGAGTGGAGAACTTTGGAGAGCAACTGTGCAGTGTGATCTTGTTGGGTGGCTGGATGACCTAGGATGGTGTATTGGCCAATGGAGCAGGCTTTTTTCCTTTTTCTTTTTTTCCCTTCCCCTCTAAATAGAAGAAATTTATCTGCCTGTCATAAAAGTAGACTTTGTGGAAGTTGATCAAGGATACTTGTGGGTCCAAAATGGGCACAAAAATTAGCGAGATGAGAAGGAAATATGGTGCCAGTGGAAGTAAATGAATGAAATGGAGAAAATAAAAAGGAGCAGGATTAGCTTGTGATGATTTTTCCCTTGCTAAGTGTGTGCAGAGGGACAGAGGTGACGGGACAGAGGTGGAAGTCATGCAAGCAACAGTCCGTGGGGTCTCCTGCCTTCCCCAGCATGTGTCCGGTCACCTGGCACACAGCCTCCTCCTCCTTGTCACTACTGCTTGGCCCCATCCCAGCTCACAGCCAGCTGTTCCCACCAAAACAGTGAATGGCTGAAAATAATCGTGCAAGGTGGTGATGGAAATGAGGAGGCTGCGTTCCCACAGGGCCCTGCCTGGAGACTGCTGATGAGCTGTGCTTTGTAAAGAGCCTCCGGTTGGTGACCTCTCTTTCTTTTCAGCACTGGATGAGATATTTATAAGGACAATTTGGCACCACTTTAGCATTTTTTTAAATGGCTGTGAATAGCAGCCTTCAGGGAAGGGGTGAAAGAAAGTAGAGATCTCTCTATGCTGAAGAGGTTGAACTTCCTTATGGTCTACAGATGGTCCAAGGCGGTGGTGTCGTGCAGCTATAGCCCTTCTCAGAGACGTGTATTGGTTTTCAGGGGAGGCGTGTGAGTGGGCTTAAGTGCTCCATGAGGCTGCTGGTACTTTGCCAGTAGGAGGAAAGATGCAGTGATGGTGAGCCCAGTTCTTGCCACATGTGATGGGTGGGAGATGCTGCTGTGCAGATGGTGGGGCACAAGTGGTTGCTCCTGTGGGGAGACAGACCAAACTTAGGATGGGAAGGCTTCAAAATAGTGGTGGGCTGCCAAACGTTGAGGAGCAGAGAAAGTTTTGGGGGGTGAAAAGGGAGATTGGAGGGAGAAGGTGACGCTTGAGCTGGGAGATGCTCCTATGTCCTGCACGACCTAGGAGAAACTTGTCTGAGTGTCTGCTGTGATAAAGAGCTTTTTGGAAGCTCTGAACAACGCAGTACAGGGGTGCTTGAGCAAGGGATTTAAATATTTGCTGTAGGCTTCAGCCAAGCACAGAGCTAAGCCTGCCCACTCTTTCTTTATTTCTACTAATTCCTCTGCCCAGAGACACTCGTTGTCCTTCAACCTCATCCCTTTGTTATTGGATTAATGCAGAATAGAGAATAAAAGACTTGGTAAGAGTAAATTTTCAGTGAAGTACCATTAAATAGGCAGTTGCTTTTAACAGCTGCTGCCATCCTATATGTTTATGAAAGGGGAGCAACGCTGAGATAATGGAGGACAGGAGGCCTACACCAATACCCTCTGCCCTCCCATCCCTTTTGTAAAAATCCTGCCTCTCTGCTGCTGGTAACTGATTTGGAGGTCGGAAGGAGGGCAAGGTAGGCTGGGGAGTGGGATGCTCTTGTGCACTTCTCTTCCACAGCTGATGTAATTCTCAATGCATGTGTATCATCTGCTTTTATTTTCCTTGGGTGACATCCTACTGCTTCGGTGAAAGCCACAGAGAGAGCGCTGTGTGAAAGAGCAAGTGTTTGTTTCACGCTGTGGTTCCCCTGGCCCCACTGCATGCTACCGTGCTGCGACAGCTTTGTGCTCCTTTGCAGAAACGCTGTTTGCATGTGGGAAGGTCCTTTGACTGAAAACGCCAGGGAACACCCAAGTCCTTCTGCAGGACCGTGAAGTTGTGATAAATGGAGCCATGCGATAAGCCTTGCTCAGAGATCTTGGCAGAGGCGGCAGAGTTTGGAGCTCCTGAGTTCCTACAGATGCTGAAAACGAGCATCTGGGAAGAGGGCAATGTCTTGTACCCACATGGGAAAGCCTGCAGCTAGGAATTCTCTTCTGTCTGGCTTGCCACCTGGCCCAAGAGCATAAACCAGCTGGCCAGGGAGCATAAACCCAGCTATCATGGGGTAGATACTCTTCCACTCCAAATAGTCATTGGTTTTCCTCCTCTTGTCCAGCAGAAGGGCTGACACTCATCCACTCCAAATGCTACACCCAAATATTCCTCCCCTTGCCCAGCAGAAAGGTTGATCGATCATGGTGGTCTCTGGCTTAGACCAGAAGTTTCATCCTGGATTTAAAAAATCTCCTGATGAAAGATCTTGTGGTTTCCTCAAAAGTTTCCATAAGTGACACTTTTTTGGAAGGTTACACTGAAAAGTCCTGATGTGCTGCTTTCTTTTAAGCTGCCCTTTATGTCTTGTTAAACTGAATTTCTCGTCAGCGGAGTGTGCAGGCTCTCTTCACAAACTACTTGTGGGGTGTACCTCTAAATGAGGCACATCTTGCCATGTCTGAAGAAAACTGGTACCTGCACCATAGTACAGGCATGTGGACGTGTTCAGGATTAATTTAGAGGTTCTGGTGCTATGTTTTGAGTGCTCGTCAGTGGTTTTGATGCTATTTTGCAAAACAGCATCATCTTCTGCTGTATTTGGCCTGCTGTTTTGGAGAGTGGGTTGCGCTATTTTGAATTGTCATGTGTCCTCTGTGGCCTTAGGAAATACTGCAGGGTGGTTTAAAGTCTGGAGTAACCGCCTTGCTTTGCATCAAGGGGCGTAATTTTGCTTGAACAGGCTCTTACAATTCTCCACAAAAGTGGATTACTCGGATCTATTTCTCCCTGTTTTACTGCGGGCAATGTTTAGGATTTTTGGTTTATAAAAACCGTCGGATGCCTTTTTGGAAAGTGTGCCCAGAAACCATGTTTAGCTGTAGTATAATGTTCGAGTCAGTTGGTGACGTTCATTGGCCTTTCTTGTACAGAAGTGAAACTAGATGATTTAATGGTCCCTTTGGTTTTTAAAATGTACGTGTTTTATTTCGTGATGTAAAAAGCTTCTAAATTGAGGGCAGAGGTTAGCTTGCCAAATACATAGCAGCTGTTCACCCTAATTTGGAAGGAGACACTGCTAGAGGTCCTGAAACAGAAAGGCTGGGAAGCTGAAATGCTTTTGCATAATAATATCTTTCTGCCTTTTAATACAGATGTTTGCATTCATGCCTCCTATTCTGGGAGTCTGGCCAAGTTTCTGCGTAGAGGAACTGCACGCAGTTCCTGGTCCTGTCCTTCACCCCAGCGTCATCCCAGAACAGGTACAGCTGGAGATTAATTTCCTTGCTGGAATTTCCAATCTGTTTATTAATAAATCAGACTGTGCTCTGTTTCAGACACACGGTTGGGTTTTGCATTAAAGGGGTAGATAGAGCATATTTCCCTACGGGGCAATTGCTCTTCGTAGTTTGCAAGCTAGTCCCATTAAATTAAAAAAGCCACCACAAACTGAAACTCAGCAGCTTTCTTGCAGTGTGTGGGTTATTGCAGCGACGCTCGTTCAGGGGATTGAATCTGATGGTTGTGGCTGTGCCTTCCTCCCCCTTTACCGGGAAAAGGCTGTAGCAGTTCAGCAGATTTTTTCTTTTGATTCCTGGCTCTTCAGCGGCTGAAGCTCAAGAGCATCGCCAAAGACTGAGACATATTGGAGACATAAATAGGAGGAGTTGGCAGCAAAATCTCTCCTCTGCTCTTAGCATATGTGAATGAGCAGCTAGGCCAAACAGAGCACATTTAATTCTCCTGAACTTTTTCTGGTAATGCCTCCTCTGAAACACCTTCAGGTCTCAGAAACGATGCGGTCATCGCCAGTCCCACCAGACTTCTCGCAATGCTTTCCCTTGTGCTGCTTGTGTGGTGGAGCCAAGCAAAAACCCCTCCAGAATACGCATACAGATGGCCAGATCCTGACCTGCAGTTGAAGGCCAGACTCCTCCTCTTTGAAAAAAGACTGGCTGGAGCTGGAAAGCTCATAGTAAGGACTAGGGAGCACAGATGGGTTACGATGATGTTTTTGGGGTTGTTTCTTCAAGCTTCTCTTGATGGACATTGAGCAAACACCCGGAGTGGTTGCCAGACCAGCTCTGCCTCTTGACCCAAAGGCCTGTGTGCTTGGCCGGGTGTGTGTGTGCACGTGTAAAATCTTGATCCTAGGTGTTACAAATGTCAGAGCTTGGCTGTGGATGCTTCAGACTCATTTCTGCTGGACTTTGCTAGCAAACTGTGCTGCCACAGTGCTGTTGGCTGCCTGTTCCCTGAGGTGCTATCTGCAATTCAGTTCTCAGCCCAAGAAATGAATTTTAGTGGGGTGAGGAGGGGAAACATGGCTGTGCAAATAGGACTAAACTGACTAATGAAGTTAAATCCTTGGCTGGTAGTAAGTTCCTTTGCATAATACTGCAAACAGGGCTTGAGCTGGCCACACCATGGTCATAGGCTCAGGTTGCCAACATGGTGGAAAAGCCCGAGAGCCCAGGGCTGTCTGAGTCACACCTTGTTTGGGTGCTTGGGTGTCCTGTGGTGCATGTAGGTTTCTGATGCTTTCAAAAGTGTTGTTGGGGTGTGGGTAGAATGAGACCGTGCCCCATGACCACATGCACATGGGTGGCTTGGTTTCTGTAGGTAGCTCTACGGTGTTCTGTGGTTAGTGGAGAGGAACTCAAAGATACGTGGAGATGTGGCTTTCCTGGCATCTGTCACAAGACATTTCGGTAATCTGCTAATTTGTGGTCTGAGAAATGACTTGGCTGCCTGTGGGATTGGAGGAGGGGATCCAGACTGCCTCGATACTGAGCTGCTCAACTCGAATGCCCGAAATGCTGGGGGTTTTGGTGGTTTTTTTATGAATTGGGAACCTCAGCACTAAGGTGTTGGCTTGTTAACAAAGTTGCCTAGCAAAGCTTAAAAATACAGTGACTGTTCTTCAATGTGGGCTTTGAAGTTGGTCTATAATTTTTTACTGTCTTTACTGTGTTGTGAGTCCCTCTTAAAAAGGGGCCTCGTGTTTAGGGGTGTGTGTTTGCAGTTTCAACCTTTTTCTCCGGGTTGTTTCCAGGAGAGCTGCTGCTGAGCTTGAAAGTGTGATTTCAAGGGTGTAAGTGGCAGCTGGAGGCGTCCAAAGAGAAGCTGTGCTTGTCTGTGGCTGGAGGTTTTAATGGGGTTTTTTGGTGACTAGTATTTGTAGCTTGTCTCAACCTTGAAAATTATTCTTTCCCCTGATGCCATCTCTGTAATGAGCTGCTAAAGGAGAAGAGCTGATGGACTGGTCTGGCCCTGTGATGTGTCACACTCTCCTGGACGTGTGGTTTTGAGCCTTTATTTGGCAGCACGCTTATCTGCAGATGATGTCAGTCAGCCCTTGACAATCAATTGACTTCAGTGCAGTCAGAAGAGGCCCTTTTTCAGAGACAGTTATGGGGAGAAAATGAAACTACTAAGGCCTAGTTTGAAGTGTCCAAAACTTGCAGCATTCTGACTCTTAAAAATTGAGTTGACTTATTTGTGTGCTTTCCTGAAGCCTCACTGGCCATTGCAAAGTTGAAGCTTTCTTTGGGGTGCTGAAAAGCAGGGCCAATTACCATCAAATAAAGCTTGGATGGTTGTTCAAATCATTTCACATGTGGCAAAGGTGAACCCTGCTCGAAGGAGAAGAGCTCTTACCTCTCTATCACATCCATTGGGTGTCTGAGGCTGCTGAGCAGGGACCATGCTGTGATACGCAGCTCTTGAGTCAAGGGTGACTTAACTAGCAGAAACCTGATGCTTTTAACCTCACCTTGTGCAAAAGTCTCCCTTCTGGGCTAAAATTCCAAAAAAGATTAAATACTCAACCATCTCAATGGGATCTAGGCAGTTGGATGCTTAGCAAAGCGAGAGAAGAGAGAGACCCAGCTTCTCTTCTCATCCCTTTCAGGAGATACCAACCCGTCTCTTGATCTGTGATGCTTGGGGCGATGCGTTATTGTTGGTAGCGGTGTCGTGCAAGACTCCGGTGACGTCAGCCAGGCTGAGGACCGCAGGTTAAGGGTGGAGGAAGAGCGTGTGTTGGCTCTTCTGCTCTCCCAGACTGCTGGTTTCACCGCAAGACTGGTCTTTCATTCTTGCTAGCTGCTGTCTCAGTGTTTCACTTTTTTTTTGTTTTTGACACAGTTATGCTGGCCTTCCTGGAAAAACAAACCACCTTCTGTTTCCTCTAATTCGGAACACGCTGCTACGCCTTACTTTAGGGTTTGCTTAACGAGGCTAGTTTGTAACCGCAGAAACTGCTGCAGATCTCCAGAAAACCACAGTGCTGTGAGCTGCGCCTTAGTGCCTTGGTGTTTTCCTTCCCCAGTCAGGTCAGGAGCCCGAAGCTGAATCGGGTGGGGTGGTGTAGCTTTCAGCTGAGTGATATCTGGAAAGGCGACCTCATTCACTGCTTTTCTTCTTGAGGTCGGTGTGGATGAGTGTGTGCACGTTGCAAGAGTTATTAGCAACGTACTCGAGTCTGACCAAGCTCTTTTACTGCCGTTGTCTGCAGCGATCGGAGGTCCCCGCTTCTCCAGCAAGAAGCGAGTGATAAATGGCACGACGCAAAGTGAAACCTGCCTCCGTGCTGCCGTATTATGCTCCGGTGCATTTTATCTGTGCTGCCTAAGCGTGGAACTGCTGTGGACCTAAGGCCTTGAATGGGCTGTTGTGTGATGAGCAGACTCCAGCACTTAACTTATATTCCTGTGATGGGCGATTTCTCCACCCCTAGCATTTAGCCCTTGAGAGGTAAAAAAAAATATAAATCCTGCAAGCAAAGCTTCTGCCTTGTTTCCAGATGGATGCTGGCTTTGGATACTCAGCTGCTGCTGAAGCTTGTGACTTCATTTGGCTTCCCTCTGGCAGTGCACTGAATCCATTTAAAGCTCTTGCAGGGAAAATAGGTAAATCCCTTCCATATGTCAAGTATTAGAAAAATACATGATTTCTGTGACTTGCACAAAGCGTCCCGTTGTCTGGCAGATACAGAAACAAGTGCACCCTTGTTTCTGGGAAGCCGAGCTCTAACCTCATGCTGGTAAATCTGACGGGTTACTGTCCACTATTTCAGATAGTCTCTGTTTGCATTAGCTGGGGATGTGGAGGCTGGGGAGGACCCTGATCTTGTTGATTTTCCCCTTAAAAGAGAGAGACTTCAGTTTTCCCTGCTCTAAATCTTTATTATAGTCCGTCAGGTCACTGGGTTGCCTCCAAAGACAGGGGAGTAAGCATCTTGCGTATTAGCCTGTTCAATGGCTTTTGTTCACAGTTGTGTCTTTGCCCTCTGGATGTCATCACGTGGGATAAATAAGTCTGTGTATTGATGGGGCAAGGTCTCGTGGAGGAAACTGTGAACACATAGGACTTGCCAGCTGGGTCAGACAAGAGGTCGTCTTGCCCGACATCCTGTCTCTGCAATGGCCCAGCAACGGGTGCTTGTGAGGAGCAAGAGATCATCCTGGTTGTGCTCCCTTCTCTCTCCTGGCTTCCAGCAAGCAATGGCTGAATGCAAAACATAGCATTGTTCCGTGAAACTGCCTGTGCTCATCTGGAGTGACCTTGTGCCAACAGCTTGTTCCAGAACTGCTGTAAAACAGAAAATAGCTTGTGACCTGAAAAATGATCCTGGAATCGATTTGAGGAACTCCTGGGAAATCAGGGGCTGGCTTGTCTCTGAATGGGGGTCTTTGTTGGAGGATGTGTTTCTGCTCATAGGTCTTGCAAGGGACCGGGCCATTGCTTTCCAGCCTGCTATCTGTGTCCAAAGAAATGTTTCCTTAACGGCAAGCAGGTAGAAGCAGAGACAGCAAGCATATTCTGCCTCTTCTCCTGCTGATGAACAGGCCGTAAACTGCTTTCAGGGTAACGGGAAGGGGATGTGAGGCATCTGTTGTTACCTGCTGTTCGCTTTAAGTACACCAAGAGTTAGGGACACTGCCCAGTGATGAGTACATGGGTTGAAGCATGAACCTTGGGCATATTCCTCTTCCTGGCGCAGTGGATGGTCAATTTGTCCAAGAGGAAGATGAAAGCTAGATAGGTAGGGCTTTGGGTGGGAAGGGGAGGGAGAAATGGAGGTGGCAAAGTGCATGTGGTCTCAGCAAGAGTTCCTGGAGGTCCTGGAAGAGGAGATTCTAGTTGTGCACCCACGTGCTGGGGTCTTTATTCTGACAGAGGAGGTCCATGTGCTGAGGACCCAGATGGTTGTCTAGTGTTAAATCTCCAGAAATGGCGGAATCAGGTCAGTGTATCTGGCTGTAGGAGGTGCCTACTCTGGGGTTATGTGATAGCAAAGAGGTGGTGTGGAACAAGATGGTGGGATCAAGCGTTTGGTCTGACTCAGAATGGGTGGAGGAAAAGTGCTCTCTTGCCATAAATATTATTATTCTTTTTTTTTCCTCCCTCCATTTCAAAGAGGAGGGTTATAAAGGGGTTGCAACTTGCCTAGCACCTTGTTTTGTGTGCAGCCCAAGGGACAGCCTGCAACAAAAATTGAGGTTAAAATACAGTTGGAGATCCATTGACGTAAAAAGCCAAACCAAGCAAAAAAAACCAACCCCAAACAAATAAACCCCAAAATACAGCAAGAGAGGGATTGAAGTCTGGGTGCAGGTGAAGAGAAATTTGCTTGGCTAATATGTGTCCTTAGCAAGGAAGTCTTCTGTTTGAGAGCTGCTTGAACTAATAAATCACAAAACGACAAAGGAGCTGTGCAGCATCCTTGCACCTTGTAGTCTTTAACATGACTTCTGCAATTGAGGCATGGGCAGATGGCCAAGGGAACAGGAATTGTGTGGTGGTATGCCTGAAGGTGAGGTGAATACTGGTGTGAAGTTTTAGTCCTTCCTTTTCTTTGTGGCTCTTGTCCTTCTTGCTGTTTAATAGCAATTTTTAGCTATATGAACGGGCTGAATTTCCAATGCTTTTTCTTGTGCTTATGAGATTGAGCTTCTTTTGTATGTGCTTGGTGTCCTGAAGCACTGAGAGTTGTAAAACCTCAGGAAAAAGCCTGGGGAAGAGGAAGAGGGGAACAAGGGCAAGGAAATAAAATGGCAGCGAGGAGGGATGGGACTCTGATCCAACAGTAGGCTTCACTTTTTGATTTTAATTACCTGATGTCCATCAACTTGCCTGGAAAGTGAGTAGAAAAACCTTTCCAATTTAATAGGTATCGCCTGACAGTATCTTACAACTGGAAAAAAAAATTAATTTTCTAGCGAGATTGCTTTGGGTGGACACAGTGCCGCCTCAGAGTAACAAAATGGCATTAGGGTAGAGCACACTCCCTCTGAAGAGCTGAGAATTGGATGAATGATTGGAGATGGTCCCAGGGACCCCCTTCCATATGTTGCATTTTCACATACCTGTTAATCTAGGATATTGTTCTGCTGCTCTGAGCTTTTCCCTGTACTATAGGGCTTGGGCAGAGTAGCAGCAAATTCAGGTTCATAAGCTCTTGTCTGTGTATTTGCTGGATTTCTGCTGTTGCTGCTCTAAGACTTATCTTTTTTTTCCTTCCCCAAGGTAGTTTTTAGCTCCTGTTGAGGGGTGCCATGCTACAACAACATCTTCATAGTGCTTCTAAGGAGCGTACGTCTTATTCGATCTGAACTTGTGAATAAACTGCTTTTTCTTCCAACTTTTTTCACGTGTGGCTCAGTCTGATTTTTGACTTCGTTGCTCAGGAGCACGGGCACCCAAAATGCAGGTGACATCATCTAAATCAGTGCAGTTTGTTCAACCCTGGCCTAGACCCAAGCTGTGAGCTGCTCATGAATGGTTTGACTTCATGTGCTGAGAAAGGTGGCATGGATAAAGAGGATAAGGTTGTGGTTGCTGTAATGAGCAAATTATGTGAAATAAACCCAAAATGTTTATTTCATAATGAACCTGTCAAGGTGGCTGTGATTTTTGGGTCTGGACCAGTTCTCCTTTTGACCTGTGCTCGACTATAGTAAATGCACATCTCCCCATAACCAAAGGACTTAATGCTCTGTCGTCCTGAGACTATATAGAGAGATGAGACTCTCGTGAGACCCCACCTGGAGTACTGCATCCAGCTCTGGAGCCCCCAACATAAGAAGGACATGGACGTGTGGGAATGGGTCCAGAGGAGGGCCACAAAGATGATCCGAGGGCTGGAGCACCTCTCCTCCGA
>Ga0181612_172142_pt1 | contig 13941 bp, 2 predicted proteins | sample HoacroProtozoa21_FD_119630 | JGI IMG/M metagenome (GOLD analysis project Ga0181612, IMG submission 119630) | Hoatzin crop microbial communities from Cojedes, Venezuel. Combined Assembly of Gp0051906, Gp0051904, Gp0051908
CAGGATGGTGTCGGAGTAGCCACTTCGCTCTGAAAACTTCTGAGGCTGTCCCCTGCGTTATGTGAATGCGGTGCGGGGAGCGTGGGGATCCTCAGAGCACCTCTCCCCCGCTGCCTGGGGCTGTGGAGGAAAGCTGGAGAGGAGGAAGGGTGACGTACAATGAAGCTTGAAAACCTGTCTGCAAACTGCGTATCAAAAAAGACAAGCAGGTTTAGACACTGATACTGTGAAATCCGAGGAGCTGCCTCCCTGTTGGCTTCGGGTGGGCTTATCTTCTGTCATGTGCTTTGGGTTTCTTTCTCTTTTGTTGGCTCAAATCCTGATAGGAGGCATTCTTGGAAGCAGAGAGCACAGCTTCCCCTTGGGTGAAGGAACTTACCTAATTGCGCAGGAATGGTTTCCTTAGCAAAGTTTGTCCCGCAGAGCCAGCGTGGTGGGTTTGCGTGACGCTTTTGGGTTTTTCTCTCTTGCTGATGATCCTCTAATGCTTGCAGGCACCTTAAATGCCACTCGTGTATGTGTATTTTAATGGGGAGAAATGACTGTAGTAATGTTCTGAGCAGTTTTAACCTACTCAGGCTTTTATTTTGTATTTCATTCTACAAGTTTTTCAGAAAATCAACCCGTTGGTGACTCTTGTTTCTGCTTTTACTCAATTTCCTTCCAATTACCCTGAACAGTCACTTAAAGTAGCAATTGTCCCTCGGTCAAGTGTCAGGCTGTTCATTTTGCATTCTGAAATCAGTCGTCTGTTCACCTTAAAGATAGGAATTTTTTTGTATTCATTGACAGGACTTTTAAAATTACATATGACTGGAGTAAAGCATTTCTAGCTCTTCCTGAAATCTGGATGAATATCGCAGAGGCTCATATTTAATGCAAGAAGCTCGCTTTTGCGTGTGGTAGGGGGTAAAATGGCAGTGGTGGATTTTTCTTCCTCTTCGCCTCATTAGCTTTTTTCTTTTTTTTTTTTTAACTTGTTGTTTCTTAGGGTTATGTAGAGCATTATATTCCAATACAGTATTTAAGTGGGTTGATTGCAGGTAGTTTGTATTTTTAAAAAAAGCCTTGAAAAGTGATTTGACTTATCTTCGAGATGAATTGCACCTACAGTTGCAGAGAAGACCCCATCTAGTGTTAGTGTTGAAATATTGCCCGTACTGAGCAGATTTCAAGGATTAGCTTTGATTTGTGTGGATAAACTATTTTTTGTCTGTTTGACAATGCAGATCGAGGGGTGAGAGTCAAATGCCAGTTTAAGATTCTCATTAGAATATTTATCTGTATTTTCTTATAAATACTTGAAATATCTTAGTTTGTGGGTGGATAGTATTGTAATGCAGATTGCTGAAGAGTCATCAAGTAACTTGTCAGTTATTTCTGTAGGTTCCTTACCTGGAGTTCTTCCTGGCTCGAACGTGCGATCTCCTGAGCCCCGCTTCGTCATCCCCTGTCAGAGTCCCCTTCGGCTCTTCCCACGCCTCCCGTGTCCCCTGCTCAGGTTGATGAAAGCAAAATACGACTCTTCAGAGTCTGCCTTGGAAAGCGTGGGCTGCGGGAGGTGACAAACTAATTGTCTGACATCCAGCTCTTTGATCTGCTAAGCAGTTTTTACGTGTCGTCGTTGCTTTGCAGTAGTAGATTTTGAAAGTACTGGCAGTTGGCCGCTGCCTCCCGTTGCTGTGTTGTACGGTGTTACTGGGCTTCCCTTCGGCTTGAGGAAGGACTGAAATCAACCTTGACGTGGTGGATGAAGAACGAACAGGGCTTGTGCCATCTGTGCAAGAGCTCAATCTGCTCTTGTGTCTTTTTCCATTGCATGGTGATGTCAAATATCTGTGTGTATCTTGAAATCTTTCCCTGTAAAAAATGTAGCACCCCCTCTCTCTCGGTGTAAGTTGAGAGACACAGAGACCTATTGTTTGTGCATGGTGTGTGCGTGTCACTCGCGGAAACTTCTGAGCTGCTCTGGGTGACCCCGAGAGCGTTAGCGTCAGTAGCTCGCTGCCTTGCTCGCTGGAGGAGCGAGCGGCGGCTCTTCAGGCATCGCCAAGACGCGCTCAGCGCATGGCAAGCAGCGAGTCCCGGCCTGTCGGGTTGTGTCTCAGCAGGTACCGTGTGCGCCTGGGGCTTTGGCACAGCTCCCCGTCCTTCCAGGCTGCCATCCCTGTTGGGAATCCTGCCGGAGCCACGCGCTCCTGTCACGTGGAGAAAGCCAGCCAGGCTGGTCTTGGTGTTGCGAGGGATTCCCCGACTTGTGCATCTGTCTTCATTTTAATGTGAACTAGAGCTGTCTTCAGAGTTGCTTGCCAGAAAGGCAGGACTTGATCTAGGGCTTTGTGGGAGCCGGAGCTCGAGGTGTGCCTGGGCAGTGCCGCGGGGCTGGCACCGTCTCGCTCGCCCCAGGATGGGGTCGGTCGGTGCTGCGTGTCCTGGCCTCTGCCCCGTCTCCGCTGCAGCGCAGCGTGGTTGTAGGGGACAGTTCCAACCCAGTTATTGTCCCTTTGTTTTCCCCGTATGAGTTCCTGATCGCTGTGGTACAGACTGCAAATAAAGCCATTGGCAGAGATACGTGTCTTAACGCACAGGCAGCATCCAGTACAAATTTAGTGACAGCCGGACTTGCTTAACATCCTGCAGTGGCAGAATGCTGAGTGACAGGCATGGGGCTTTTGAAAAGTCGCTTCGATTAAGATTTGAATTTTAAATCTTACTTTGTGCTTTTGACATTCTGCATTATACAGACTGCTAATTTCTCCAGTTGATTATACCCAAGGAGAAGAGGTATTTTAAAAATACTTTAAAGCCACAAGAACTGACACGTTTCAAATAAGCTCAGAAGCAACTGTTTCATTACGCTTTAGAAATAATATTGGGCTGACACTGGCGTTCTGGTTTCAACTTGAGGGGGGTTTACTGCCATAACCTGTACTGCTGTTGGCTGTAACAAGTAAGGAGGAGAAAAAAAAAGAAGTTTTATAATAGGCACACACTGGAGTGTGAGCTGTGACCGGGCATCAGTTGTGTTCTGTAACTCCGTCTGAAAAGGCAGAGCTCTACCGGGGAAATAAGGAGACTATTTTTGCTTTCAATTGTTTTTTCTTTTTTTTCTTTTTTAATGTTCTTTTTCAGTCTTTGGAAAAATAAATAAAACTTAAAATAAAGCCCAAACGCCTATTCCAGAGGCTGTGAGTATCTCTGCATTGTGGCTGTGAGACCTGCACTGGCATATCTTGTTTTGACAGTTTTCCAGAGCGATTAGCCAGGCTGGCCCCTTCCTGTAGTCCTGGGACTTGGAGAGAAGCTCTGGGAGCCTGTGGCTCCTGCCTTCCTCCCTCCTTCCCTCGCTGCTAACGCTTGGTGTTGTTTCTCCCAGCTACCAGAATGTCCACAGATGGTGGCTTCGGCACGGGTGGCAACAGCGATGCCCAGCAAAGCCTCCAGTCCTTCTGGCCGCGCGTCATGGAGGAGATCCGCAACCTCACGGTGGTGAGTGTCCTCGCCGGCTGGCTTGTTTCTGAAGAACTGACAGCGAAAAGTGCGTGGTGGCGAGATAAATCTCAGCTTGAACGTACTCCTGCTGCGTATGGTATCCAGCGGAGTTGGCTATTTACACACTGCAAGGGGGCCTGAAGAGCTGATAAATAATCATTCAGCCGGGCTTGGGACTGTGGGCTACGACTGCCGGAACCGGAGATGTGAACTGAGGGCAGCTGATTCACAGCGTGATGAGATGTGATAGTCATACCTTCAGCTCTGTCTGGATTGAACAAGGAGACAAAGTTGAATCCCAGGTTGTTTCAGTGGGCTAGATGATGACCGTGGCTGCTTTCTAGAGAATTGCAGAGGAATTATCTTCTGGTTGGGGAGGGAAGGGATATTAAAATAGCTACGGGTATAAGTGTAGCTGCCATAAGCTGTTTTAGCTAACAGAAGATTGAGGGATTTGAGAATATACCTCACATTGTACTACGTGGGCTGTTTTACTGTTTGAATTCTGTAATGTAAAATGTGTGACCAGTGTGTGAGCCACGCCAAAGGACAAGCCACAACAGTGCCCTCTGGGAGATGTGACTGTTCGAAAGACAGCTCTTGGTCTTTTCCCCCCTTCATCAGTTCAGACACCTGCTTATTGGCAGACAGTTACAATTTTATGAATGAATTTTTGGGTTTAGACTTTTACATAGAACTATATTGCGCCCTCTTTCAGAACTGTCTCCTTTGACAAGCCTGAAATTTTGAAAATCACTTGAATGCCAAGTGCATCGTTATCACATGCTTTATTAATTTAAAGACATTTGATTAAAAAAATTGTGCATAGGCTGAGAATAAGAATTGGACTAAGTAGCTTCTGGTTTTTTCCATCCCTAAAGGACATGTGCCTGAGAACAAGGGCATATAATAAAAATGACTTTTCAAGAGAGATTTATAGATTACTGTGATACAGTGGTCCTGAAAGCACATTCCCGTGCTTTGAATGTAAGTGAAAACAAAAGAACTCCAGTCAAAGACGGGCTGTTCAAAGTGAAAACCCCAATCCAGTAGTCTGAAGATAAGCTGCTTTTTTCAGCCTCTATGCGGATAGTTGATTAAAGAAACAGATGTAGAAATTTGTATGCATAACCAGAATTAATTACTTTCCTCTTTCAGCACAGCGAATTCTTGTGTTCAAGAGCTGTAGTTTGTCTTCATCTCCACATGAAAGGGGTTTATTCTGCAGCTTATCAAGTACGGGCAGCTTAATTTTTAACCGTCGTGTGAATCTATTGCATTGCAAGCTAGTAAGTCATTGACAATTTAGCTGAGGACCGTGGAGTTGGGAAGGAACCAGCATAGCTGCCAAGCGTTCCTATGCAGTTGTCCCCTGCGCAGTCAAATCCTGCAATTTGGTGTGCATCATATGGAGAGCGGTGCCGCGGGGCGGAGGTCGGAGCAGCTGGGTGCCCTAAAGCCCGCTTCGGTTGCCCGCTTTTCGGGGCTGTCTCTGCCTGGTTTTATGCATTTGCCATGTGCCACCGGTAGCTAAAAGTCAGGGGGGGAAAAAACAGGGGAGCTGCTTTAGAGGAACAAACCAGAGCTCCCTGTTCTCTGCCCCGTATAACAGAAAGGACTGTAGCCCAGTCTTGGAGAAATGGGAAACGGAACTGGGCTGCAGCTTGTGTCTCGGCTCCGCAGTGAGTTAGAAGGGGCCCGTGAAAACACTGAGACCTAATTTGGAGAAAAAGAAAAGATGAGGAATTGGTGTCTAAAGTTTGTTCTGCTGGGTGGTGGCCAGTCGTGGTCATGCTTCCCTTCACCATAGTACTTGCGTATTAATTTTGATTTATGGGACGTTTGCCCGTCTGCCTTAAAGGAATAACGGAGCTTTAATTTTTTTCTAATTCCTCCCACTGGCTCCCTTCTCTAAAGGTTTTAACAGCGTTGTACCTGTGCGTATCTGCTTGCAGTTCTGCTGTTTGTAGAAGTTAATATATTTAACACTGTTAAGAGTTTCACAAATTAGAAATTTTGTCCTCAAAAATCGTTTGCTTGGAGCTCATGAGGCTCTTTAAAAAGGAACGAGCTTTTTAAAAAAAAAAATCTGAAAAAAAAGAAAACCTCAACCAAAAAAAAAAACCTCAGAAAAACTCCTGGGGTATTTTTCTATGCCCTAGCAACCCTTTGCCTTGTTTATGTGGTGGTTGCTGGTTGCACATCCCACCCTGAGCACACTGTGTGTTCGAGCACAGGTCCCAGCGCTGGCCGCCCTCTGCTCGGGTTGCCCAGAATCCTCGGGCAGCACCGCGCTGGCCGGGGGGATGCAGCAGCCCTCGGCGCTCCTTGCGAGGACAGCCCCCCACCCAGAGGTAGTGCTGGTTTGCAGCGTATTACTAGGAGCACCTCACTCACATTTCTTTGCAGGATGAGGGCACAGAATGCTCTTTTTAGTATATACACGTATAAAAAAGTAGTATATAAATATACATAAAATTTTCCTACGTACTTTAAATAAAATGTCCCCTGCTGGCATGCTGGCCAGACCGCGCAAAACCTCTGTATTTTGCTTCAGCAGAAAAAAGCATTTTCAGCGTTTTTTTTCCCCTCTTTTGTTTCACTAACACGTCTTGCAGTGCTTTCATCCCTAGAGAAATGAGTTTTCTTCCTATGACATTTTTGGGAAGAAGGGAAGATGTTATTTTAGAAGCCCCTTGGGGATAGGGATTCTGTGTTCTTGATGTAACGGTACGGAGCCTCAGCCTTGCTCCCTTTTTAAGGGGCTCCTGGTAGCAACACACTGTGGATTTTTTAATTATTATTATTTATTCCCCTTTCTGTCTTCAGAGAAGGGAGGCCGCTGTTCGCAGTGAAGCTCAGGGGTTTCCCTCATGCCGAGAGCCCCGGTAGCGGGTCCGCTCGTGCAGGGTGATGCGGTGCGATGACAGCGCTCGCTCGCCGTCCCCCAGACCAGCGTCACACCGGTCTGAGTCAGCAGTTCTCTCTGCTAGAAGATCAGGAGAAATCCATCTCAAAGCAGGAATAGAAGAGATTTGTCGAACAAGACTCTGCCAAGGTTTTTAACACCAAAATTGGTATTGGGCGACAGGGAAGTACAAATAAAGCAAAGAAGATTTCACCCTGTGGCCCCACGTGGCTCTTGTTTGCCTTCATTTTCTCGTGAGACTTTTTGTAAATTCCAATGATTTCTGGGTGCCGAGACGCCTAATTGAATTAGTTGCTTCAAATATAAATAGATGCAGAAATGGGTAGCAGTAGAAACGTTCTGTTCTGCAGAATGGCTTCAACTTCGAGGTGGAATAGTGGGGACGAGTGTCTGACAGAGGATCCAAGGAGAATTCTGTCGGTACAGAACGCAGAAAAGCAGATGAGAATACTTGGGTCAGAGGAGAAGCTGCCGGACCTCAAAGACAATAAGTCTGGGGGTTTTTTGTATAAATGTAATTTTAGCTAGTTTAGTTCTAGACAATGCAGACTTGTTTCAGCGTTCCTTCTCTTACCTTTGTTTTCAGTTAAGTGTCAGTAAAGAGTCTCTCACCTGTAAATCTCTTTGCAGAAAGACTTCCGAATTCAAGAACTCCCTCTGGCTCGCATTAAGAAGATAATGAAGCTAGATGAAGATGTGAAGGTACGCTCACGGGGTTTTTCTGGAGTCTTTCTGATCCTTTTGGTGGATATTTTTCCTTGCAGTTCATTACTCGTTGTTACAATTATTTATTTGTAAAGCACATTTTAGATGGGGTAATAATAATGCAATATTAGCTGGCCTTATACAATTAAACTGAGCTGGGAAAGTCAAATAATTTGGGATCTTTGCTGAAGACTTGAAATTTTGCTTTCTTCTGTTAGATGCGAGTCTGCTGTATAATTCTGAGTGTTTCCTGGTGTTTTTTTCTAGTGCTTAACTGCCTTTTCTCATGTGTCCTCCTTGTTTCTCTCAACTCTTCTTTTCATGAAGCTGTAGAGTGTTTAGTGTGAAGAATGGTGCCACTTAAACATGTGCTACGCTGTTTAAAGTTTGGGGGGGGGGTAATAATTTATATGGATAACTTTGGTTTGGTACCAGCGTTCGAGCTGAACCCTTTGACGCGTGACTGATGACAATAACACGTGAACTGACTGATGACAACTTACTGACAGAAAAGGGAGAAGGGAATCGCCGTCCCTCTGTTAGGACAGCCTTTAACCTTCACATGAGGCCCTGACAAAGGTGCGTGGTGTGCTCCTGCGCGAGGGAGCCGTTCATCCAGCTTGGAGAGGGAGCGAGCCCAGGCCTCTGCGGTCCCAGTCCGGTGTCGGAACCGAAGGAGTCCTGAAGTTTTGATGATGAAGGGGAAGATGAGATTGTAGGGCAGGGCAAGGGAAGTTGCTGGCCTGCCTGGAACATTATTTAACAAGAAGGCTGTATTAGGGAGTAAGCATTGATGCCAGCCCACTAATAATGAAACTGCTAAATTTGAGTAAAACTTGAGCTGGATGCTGTTTAAGGAAAAGGAATTTGGCGAGGCAGCGTCTTTACTCAGGCCTCCAAATCTCCTTTGCAATTTCAGCATTCATTTCAAATTGGATAAATGTTACAGCTATAAAGTAAGGGCCAGGCTTTAAAATGAGCCCTCAGCCTGACCCGTTGGTTTCAGACTCGTTTATACGCGTGCCAGGGCACTGCCGGGAGCAGCTGCTGGCTGACAGCCCCTGGGTGAGTGTGCACTGAAGCCGTTCGCTGGCCTGCCATAGTCCAGCGCGTTACAGAGTTGACATCTGACTCGTGGTGGAGGAAAGGGGCTTTCGAGACACATTGTAGATGTCCATTGCTCTTAACACTGCATTTAACTAGAGGCTGGTAACTCTTTGGACGTCAAACCGACAGATGTTCTGATGTGGACGTTCCTCCAGCTTCACTGTTAAACAATGCAATCGTTCAGATTTGACTAACGTGATGAAGTGACGCTGTCTGCCGCTTTGCAGTACTGGAACACTCATGGTAAAATTAAAAAACAAATAAAAATTGTAAATTTGATTGCAGATGATCAGTGCAGAAGCTCCCGTGTTGTTCGCCAAGGCAGCTCAGATATTCATAACGGAATTGACTTTGCGAGCCTGGATACACACGGAAGATAACAAGCGCAGGACTCTGCAGGTAACGGAGCTGCTCCTACCGAGCCTTCAGCTGCTTCGCAAACTGTTTCCAACGCTTTGTTTCTATGTTTTGTAGGCAGGAACGCTAGTACCCTGTTTGTTGCTACAAACCTGTGTACAAAGCACAGTGCCCACTGTAACTGTATGGCTGAAATGCCTTTTTCTTAATTTCTTAATAAAAACAAACAACCCAAACACAAAACCAAAGCTACAGCTGTCAGCTAATTGTGACCTGCTCTAACGATTCAGGAGAGCTGTAGCTGTTGAACTTGTAGCTGACCTGTTTTTCAGCAGTAGTTCTAATGTAAGCTTGTAGATGTTACTTTGTCCTGATAGATGTGTAGAGACGAAAACAAAAATACCCTCCTCCAGAACAGATTATTGTTTTTTCTGGATTGAGGACCCCTCAATAATAGTCATTTTTCAGTGGTTCAGGAGTAAACTGTAACTGTTTTGGGTCTTTTTATGGAAAGAAAAAAGAGGAAGGAAAAAAAGGCATTCACTTTTAGTCTTGCATGTTGACAAGAACTACTTGAGACTGTAATAACCATCAGTTCAGGCCCTCGGATGAGAGATATTTAGGACCATGTCAGCTCTCCTACTCTGGCGCAGAAGTTGCTGTAGTGGCAGGGCGAGGTGTCTGATTTCAGCCCAAAGCTGTCCTGTTGAACGGGCATCCAGCCACTCGGTCCCCTCTGGACTGGGTAATGCTACTTGCTTAACCCAGGTTTTAATGTCAGAGCCGTGGGAAGGATGTGTTTGATACAAGTACCGTGAACGAGGCGCTTCATAAGCACGGGTGCGGACTCAGGCCTGTCCTGTGAAGAGTTGTCAAGCTCACGTGGATCCATTTATTTCAGAATTGTACTTAAATCCTGGTCCTGATGTACAAGATCTGGAGTTGACTCAGGTTTTATTTCGGCTGCCTTGCCTTCTGCAGCAGCTGCTCTTCGCGTGGACAGTGCGGCTGGAGAAACGCAGTCGCTGCTTATCAAGTATTTGGGAAGAAAATTTCAAGTGGAGAGGTCTGAGTTGTGGAAGTGTATTCCTGAGGAAACAGGATTGAACCCAGTCCTCAGCATGGAGAATGAAATAGAAGATACATCTGTCCAGTAAAAGTTTTCTTCCTGGTGAAGATACTTTTATAATATGCGCTGCCTGCAAAATGGAAGAAATGTGTCTCTGGTGCTTTCGATGTGATCATTGTTTGGCAGTTAAATGCCAAGACAGCCTAGGGTTTAGAAATGTCAGCTAGCCTGAAGCGAGAGGATGGATAGTCTCTTAAATTTTACGTATAAGGCGGTGTAGGCAGCTTTGTCTCAAATCTTGGTCATATATACGCTGTACAAATTTATCTTCAGCTAATGAGAATGAGACTTTTAATAGCTTCTTGAATTAGCCCTACTTTTTAAGATGGCTTGCAAGAATTTTAAAATGACAGAGTACTTTTTCTTTTCTTTCTTTCCTTTTTTTTTTTTGGTTAAGAAATTCGGCTCTCTTGGGGGTTGTTTCAGATCTTAAGCAAATAGATTCAAGTGACTACTTATTTCTGGCTCTTTATTCAGGTCTTTAATGATTTGACCTAATGTTATTCTTTTGGTTTTCTTTTTCAGGCAAGGTATAAAAGTAAAGTTATAAGCCATTTTGAGAAGATACTTACCTTGTCAGTTTTTCATAGAAGCTCATTGGCTCTTGCGCATCCTTTTTCTGATACATGTTTGGCCAGTTTGCTGAGTATATGTTTTAATCTTCATGCATTCTTTTAACCATTTTGCCCTTCCACATGCTGAAGCTTGTTCTCCCAACATCTCTTGGGATTCCCCTGCCCTGAATAAGGTCCTGTGATACTTTATTTTTTTCTTGTAATCCCATCCCCAACTCATAGATTCTGGGTCTGTTGCTACTGACACATGGAGCAGTCATCTGGTCTTTCTGTAAAGCTTCTTTTCAAATATATTTGGGATTTTCAAATTTTAGTTTTTTTAAGAAGAATTTCTTTTTTAATATACTAAAAGGCTTATGGTGGTTGTCATGAGCCCTCAGCAGTGATTTACAGCGGTACCGCTGTGCAGGGTCTGATCAGGCCTGGTGGGTGAGTAGGTGGCTGTAAAAGCCCGAGTTTGATAGGCACGTTCTTACTGCGCGTCATGGGTGCCTCGCTCAGCACAAGACACTGGTGTTGGTACTGAAACAGAAGTTCTCGCCGCCTGGCTTGACCACTTTGGGTCTGCAGAACTCTCACTTGACTCAGTTAACAAGCTCCAACTTTATTTATCCAGTGGCAAAACTTCTGAAGCTGAAGAATGGTTTTCTCTTTTTGTTGTTACAGAGGAATGACATCGCCATGGCAATTACAAAGTTTGATCAGTTTGACTTTCTTATCGATATTGTTCCAAGAGATGAACTGAAACCTCCGAAGCGGCAGGTGAGAGACAAAAACGATTGCTGTAGTGTCTGTCCTTTCCTTGGTGTGATTTGAGTCTCTAGTAAAAAGAGAGTTGATAAAGCGATACAGAATCAGGTTTAAACATGAGGTTTGTGCCTCTCGCTTTTGCATGTTTATGAACAGTAGTTTTCAGGTTCTTAAATTTTTCTATGGAAATAGAGCTTGAGTGGAGATTTACAGAAGTCTGACTTGTGGATTTACTGAAGTGACGAAAACACTGCTAAATAGCTCTCATACCAAATATTGCCAGTGTTAAAAATTTAACTTTAAAAAGCGTGCTGAGTCTGCATCCTTTGACTTGTAAAGGGAGAAATGGACTGCTTTGCTTGGAAGTACCGTGTCCTGCATCCTTTGGGGCAGTCATGGCTACTGTAAACATCCTTGACTGGAAGCTGTGAGGTGTTTGAAGGAGCTTTCAGTCGGATGTTTACAGCAGCAGGCTGCTGCGGTCATCTGGCCACAAGATCTTTGAAACTTGGCAAGCTTGTGTTTTACAAGGCGCTTGCTTCCCTCGGTGTCTGAGACGGTGCTGGAAATGCAGCGAGGCGGGCTTGAAGCTCAGCCTTGCTGCTTGCAGTGCACAAACAAACAGAGCCAGCCCCTGGTGGGCTAATTTATCTCCTTCACTTAAAAGCATCGTGTTTTCATGCTAAAAGTTCCCCAGTTCAGTAATTTCTCATCTCTCTTCGTTACAATTTGCCTGGTAGCTGAGATGGCTGGGCTACCATCGGCACAGCGCTTCCAGGGAGCAGCTCCGTCCGGACAGTCCTGCACCTGGTTCAGCAGCTCCTGGAGTCATGGCCCAGGACTCAGCTGGAGCAATTTCTCCTCTGAATAGTGAATTTCAGTACTTTATAACAATTTATAACAATTCCTTCAATTGGTTTTCTGATACTTCTGAAGGTTTGCCGTGTGTTAGCCATTGAAAAAATCCAAGGTGGTCTTTATAATGGCTTCCCTAGTGAGTGCTTCTGGAGAGGCTGGAATACTGTAAAACATCTTTCTGGCAAGTGTTAGGTTTGGAGGATTCTCTTTGTGTTTGTTTGTATTCCGATATAAATCTGGATAACATGCAAAAAGATACCTGCTCGGAGCGCAGAGGCCAGCGGTTCCATTGTGGACCTGGGTTTTGGAGGTTGCTGTTTTACTTTTTGTCTTGAAGTCCTCGTGGTGCTACCGAAGTGACGGCCAAAGGGAGGAATACATGCTTCATCCTTGCTGATGATGCATTCTGATTTCCAGAAGCAGCATGACTTTCTAGTACATGCAGAAAATACCTTTCCATGTCGCGATATATGCAGAAGAGCCCATCCTGCTGCTGCAGTCAGCTATGGTTAAAATCAGCAGGATCCCAAGGCTTCGTTACAGGTGTGCTGGGAACTCTGTTCTGTACACACGGTGAGTGTCACATGTGGGAGCATGGTACAGCTCCTTCCATTCCTTCTCTGAGTTCCCTGCTTTATCCCTGCAGAAGCGCAGCAGAGGTGATTTATCCAAAGATCATTAGTTCAGTATTAAATGAAAAGACAATGCAGCAGTCTGCACAGCCACACTCGATCTTTTGCTTAACTGGGGAAAAGAAAACCCGCGGTTCAGTTTGTTCAGCTTGATAAGCTGAAACGCTGCACCCTGAAGTAACGCAGGTTAATTCTGGCATTGCAGATTCAGTTCCTTTAGGTGTCTCATTCAGTTATTCTGCTTTATAGTCCTATTTTTAGAAGTACTCTGTGTTTGGGAGGGGGAGCATTGCCCATACCTTTTCCTTGCTGGAGCCTTCTGACTCGCATCAGAATGTTCTGATCTCAGAACATTCAAGTTCTGTAATCGAATGAATGCCTGAAGTATTTTAATAGATTTAATTCATGTTAGACGCATATAAGCTGCTAGGTTAGTGTGTCTTGGTGATAAATCACGCCAGAGCTGTGTCTTTTGGATTGTGCAGTATCAGCAGTGAAACCCTGCTGGGTTTTAGTTTGAAACGGGGTTTAGAGGTCTGTCTAGAGATGTACATCCACTGCCTGTGAACACTGCTGAATCACTAGAAATACTTGATATGGCAAGGGAAGTTTAATGGAGAAATAGCTGCCCAGTAAGTAGGTTAGGACTTTGCAGTGGAAAACACTCCTTTGATTCAGCAGTGTTGAAAAGTGGCTGCGCATGGGCTGGCAGCCTGCTCTGCTGGCTGGGGGTACAGCCTGTATTTTATCTCTACCATGGAAAAGACTGTTTGACAAGTTAGCGCTGGTTACGTGGAAGAGCTGGGAATGAAACCACGACTGTTGTGTTGCTCTGGTAACTAAAGCTGTGGCTCGAAAATAAAAGATGGCAAACGACGCGATATAACCTAGGTCAAGCAGATTTGGATTTAAAGCCATTTTTGCCTGTAGCAAATGCTACTTAACCTGGAGCCGATACTTACAGAAGTACTCAGTTGCCTTAATTGTTTCAGGATTCAGCTAGGAGTTGAGGAATGGAGTGGTCTAGAAATAACGTGTCTAAGGACTGGACTTCACAGAAGCAGCCACAGCTCCTCTATGCGTGCAGTTTTATGGTTAGCTGGAGGCATGCCCTGTTGAATATATGTTTTAAATTTGTTACTGATCCCTCCCCCAAAGGATTTGATGAAGCGAGCAGGGATAGTCAGTGAACTGCCATATGCAGGGAGTATTCGAAGTGTTTGACTGCAGTGGTTTGCAGTACCGTGGGCTAGTGCGAATGTTTGCTCTGAGAGCCAGGCTTAGAAGTTGCTTCTTGATTACAGGCAACTGTGAAGAGCTTAGTCTTTGGGGGGCAATCTTCCAGTAGGCTGTTGAGAAACCTCCCAATAGTAAGTCCTGTGAGTTGCTGTCCCTCTGAGAGACTAG